>JGI24159J19872_10010966_pt1 | contig 11890 bp, 10 predicted proteins | sample Ectturendosymbi4_FD_19872 | JGI IMG/M metagenome (IMG submission 19872) | reverse complement strand
TGGAAATTGGGTCTAAGAACCAAAAATTTCTAGAACACCTAAAGTCAGCAGCTTAATTGACTTAATTCTTGCAATGACAGTTTCATTTACAGGTATGACACTCACACTGCACAAGAGCCGGATTCACTGTTCTGGTATCATGCAGTGATGACCGATGAGCTTGCAGTTCACTAAATCCGCTACATTGCCTGNAGAGGCAGGTTGCGAAACTTGGGGGAGGATAGTTTTACATTCACCTTTATCGCGTAACAATAACATGGCAACAAACGTTCACGTAAGTCACGGCAATAGGCGCTTTGCCGCATGTGACTGTTGAACGCTAACATCTGCGGCAGGTAATGCAGCGAGGCAGCGACTGCTGATAGCAGTGTCACGGTGTGAAAAGAAACATTTATACGATATGAAAACTGAAAAGAAATATTGCTGCCAACGAGTTTTGTACGGTGTGAAAAGAAACATTGCTGCCAACGAAGCGCATTTTTGGGACTGTTGCCGTAACGTGGGCCATTTTGTTTGTGGTGTAGCAAGGGTAAAGGGTTATGTGAACGTCTATTTGCATTTGTATCGTCAGCAGCCTGAAATGGACAACCAAAATGTCGACTTTGCCTACCCGTGGAAAAATTTTTGCGGTCGCCCATGCCTGTGTTATTTGTGTTTACAATCTAACATCTGCTTTGTACTTCGCTATAAATAACCATTTTTGCGTTATTCGAGTACCCTTTGTTCCAGCCTCGCGGTTAGCGTATCATTGAATGTGCGATTCACCACGAACGGGGTATGCTCGAAGACTTACAACCATATATATGTGGCGCGAACAAACGAAGACCTAAGCCCATATATATGTAACGTATGTGAGTTTTTAGGAACTAATTATTGCATGCCCACATGATGGCTAACGGGCCCCTTTCAGCAACGTTTTCCTCCCCTGGCTCAAACCTCTAGTTACGCCACTGACTGTTGGGGGCGGCACTTTCCCATATCGGGGCCCTGTATACAGTGGTGTGTTTAAGGAAAGGCAAGCGAGGCATTTGCCTTACGCTCCCCTTTGCAACTGTAATGTGTAAAGTACCTTGCTTTCAAAGTGGCCCAACAGCAACTATAATGTATAATTAGGCTAGTTTGCTTTCAAAGGGGCCCCCGAAACCAGTTTTACTGTGTAAATACCTTGCTTTGAAAGGGGCCCAACGTAACTGTAATGCATAAGCACTTTTCTTTCAAAGGGCCTGCTAACTTCGCAGATTTCTAGTGCTTCATATTTTAACTTAGGGGATCGAAGCTTTTCTCTGGAAGACTCAGTGGTGACGGGACTGAATTTTGGGCCCCCTGTGACAGCGTGGGCCTCCCCAATTGGGGGTATGGAGTGCGGCTGATACGGCTCTGATAGTGGTGAATCTGAAACGACTGTTTTGTGGAATTCAGTCACGATTTTGGCTTCTTCACTTTCTTTTTTCGTTTAACACAGGAAAGAAATCGCAAATGTGCCGAATACATCCACAATTACAGAGAAGATATGAAATGTATTACTAGTACATTCTGTACAAGTTAAGATTTTTTGTTCTAAAGTGCAGTCATCTAAAACAAGATCGATTAAATCTCCTCATCTGCAACACCAATTATTCAAGATAGTGAAGCACGCATGCAAAATTAACTAAATTGGTAAACAAGGCAAATACCATCAAAGCAGTTTATGATTTTGTAATCCAGGAGTGATGAATTCGGCAGCTGACAGAAGTTGATGAACTTTGCATACAAAATTTGAAACTTTTTGCTCTTTTCGCGGTTATGCGACGAAAAACTCTTGCAAAAGATTTGGATTACTGGACATTTCTCAGCTAACTTTTCTGCATCATACGTTTTCGTGAAAAATATATGTCAGGGCTTAAAAATTTGTCATAGAGCTCAGCACCTTCATTTGCGTGGTTCGCCCCCCAAAGTGCATGATTGAAGTTAGTCGGCTGTTTTTGCGCATTTTTTGTCTATTTTTTTCTGCCCATCAACACAGGAAAACTTGTGCATTACTGTTTTTACCATCTTCGCAGTTCACGCCTTTGTAGCCTTCTTTACATAAGCAACTGTATCCGTTGAGTTCATCGATGCACGTTCCTTCGTTAAGGCAGGGTTGTTCTAAACAATCGTCTGCATCTGAGAGAAAAGCGTGCTGCATTAAACATCTACCAGTACAAACGCGAAAATGTGTTGTAGCAGGAATAGGGTCGGATTTAAGGGAGGGCAAAGTGGGCATTTTCCCAGAGGCCTCCACAAACTGGTGGCCTCCACAGTCATGAGCCGTGAGCCCCCCTGGTTAAGACGGGTTTAACGTACTTAATGGGAATAATGACAAACATGGTTAGTATCAACAGTATTAGGAAAGAAAGAAAAGTTTACAATTATTAAGTTTAATGTACGCCTTTACTTATGATTACATATTTACAGCTAACTGATAATATTTCGTTGACCTTGAATAATACTTTCTTGAGGTACTGAGAGCCTCCACACAAAGGCTGCATTGAGGCCTGCACATATCTAAATCCGACCCTGAGTAGGAAAACAAAGTTTATCGACAGACCTAGCCTACAAAATTAAACATTGCCATTAAGAAAGGACTTAGAATTGCAATAGCAAGAGAAACATCCGACAAAGGCAAACTAAACAAAAAGATATCTTTAAAATTTGTCAGTTTCCTTTCTATGTTAAGTTCGGATAATTACCGCAGATTTAAAAGGTTTAGATGCATCCTATATTTTCACTTTTGAGGTTTTGACATGTTGTCCCTAAGCTTGCTGTACTTAGTAAATGGCAAGCGGTCAGCCTACGAGATATATCATTCCAAGTTAACGTTAGTGAAAAAGTGAGGAACATGTCATTTTGCAAAGCTGTGATTTCGTGTTTTTTCGTTAAAATTTATTATTGATTTACACACCCTTAACGTCGTCATCTTGCATAATTTTTTGGTTGGCTGATATCGGTAATTTTACAACTTGTCATGAGACTACCAGAAATTACGCTGACTGTTGTTTGATACTTTTAAACAACCTGAAATAACAAGAACAAAGTGTCTGTGAAGAGAACGGTGAAGTGTCTCACTAAGCCCACAGCTCAACTCTGGAAATGAGTAAGAATAAGAAAAGCACACATCTAAAGTTATAAACATGGCAAAATAGTTAAATTTGCTTATATAAACTCACCGGTGATGCTTGTCAAGAAATGGTTGTTTACCGAAACAAACTGGGTTTCGTTGATGTGTCATCAACATAACGACAATATTCTAGAACATCGTGACTAGGTTTATGCCAGAGTACATCAAAACCTACTTTCTTCAAAACAATTAAAGCGAACCTAGAATTTTTCCTACGCTTTGTAAAACAGTTTTCATTTCAAACATCTCAGTTTGATCGTTCTTTATTTGTCCAAATTCATATTTTGCAATAGGGGGCCAAACAGCAAGGCTTTCAATATTTACCTGATTCGCAGTTGTCGCCAGTATATCCATCGCGGCAAGTACAAGTATATCTGTTAATGTGCTCTTCGCACTCTCCTCCATTTAGACAAGGTTGTGATGAACATTCGTCTATGTCTGTAACAAAACGTTATTGAAAGGTCATGCCATTGATGAATTTTTCGAAATGAGCCAGTATTAGAAAATCATTTTAAGCAATTCACATGCAGTCCTTTTCAAACATCCAAGCATACTTCTGACAGTCTCGTTTTTATGTTTTTATTCTAAAACTATCAAAGCTCAAACTTCCGCTGATCTGCATCATTCACTTTACCATGCAGCATTAAAAGTGCATACTATTGAGCGGTAAGTATCAACGTTTTATTGCAAGCAGAATATAAAAAGTATCCTTTATCTGGTAAATTGCTTGAGCACCATGGGTAAAACAAACGCCAAAACCCTAACCCTAAGCAACAGTAAAAGTGCCTCAGCATTTCTACTTTTTGAGAAGAAGAGCCCTTTTATATTACATTGCACACGATCCCTTTCTTCTTATCATATGCATAGCGCTGGAAACTCAGTGGGTTCATTTTGGAACAATTGCATTATACAAATATCCACTGCGTCTTCCTAAAGTGGCACCCCGTTTCATTACTAGCTTCTCACCATTAATTTATTATTTTCAGTGTTTCGCGTGCCAGTATCGGAAGCGTTTAAGAATTTTCAGAGCAAAAGATGTGATTTTCAGCGCAAGAGAAGGAAAAACAATGCAGGCAGAGCAAACGGAGGAGATACTTTTGCTTTCTTTGTGTAATCCCTTTCGGAAAACAAGGATGACAATCCTCACTTCTGAACATTAAGTAAGTATATCCTGTTCACTGTCATCCGCAGGGGGCAAAAACGGGCATTTTCCCCCTTAAGTAAATAGCAACATCTGTTTGGTCATAAACGAAATATCTGCAGACGAATTGCAGCATTCACCCCGTGCTTTGCGTCATTTCAATTTCTTGTCTAGTCATAGACGCATTCACCACGACAAGCTGTTTAAGACAACTGTTGGTGTGTGGCCCGCAAGATTTTTTCAACTTAGCGCATGTGCAGAAATACAAAGCAGCGTGTAAAGTACTTCTAGCCTGCTACAACAGGGGAAATGACGAGATCGACTGTAACATCAACAGCTCAAAAGCGCAAGGCGGCTGCGTAGAAAGAACTGACGGATCTAATGGTGTTAGTTAAAATGCCGAAACTGAAGTTTTTTCTCAGCGAAACTGTCTGCTCATTGAGAACTTTCTCAACTCCTCCGTGATGAGTTCGGTTGTTTTGAAAAGAAAGGCTCATGATCATGATATATGCGGGAAGCCCCACGCGAGTGCATGCGTACTGTAATCAGAAACAAAATCAAGATTTATTATATAATATTTTCGCCTTTTCTAGCTTTAGTTAATTTATGCTGCTTGTGTGATGCTTCTTTCGCAAGTTTATTGATTTTCAAGTGTAATTAAAAGTATGCGTTGTGTTTAAGTTACCGAAAGCCGGATTTTTTAAGTGGGCTACATATATGTGCGAGAACACCAGGAAGCAAACGGTCACTTTTTATGTTCAAGTGGTGTCAAAAACTAAATATTCCGTCAACGTTTCGCCAATCAACAACAGCTGGTTTCTTCAGAGCGACAAAAGATGGGGCTGGTGTCGGTCGTTAATCAGTTTGTCGGCTCTCCGAAATGCCTGGCAAAATACAGGCACATTTTTGATAATTTTACATCTTTCATTTTTCAAAGTGAATCCCATTTACATCTCTGCGTTATGCAGGATATTACAGAAGTACCTTTTGTTACTTTTCAGACTAGTAAATGAGCGTCGGTTTATCTACTGAAATTAAAACTATAGTGTGATCCAAGTAACAGCAAATGATCCAAGTGATAGAAAAAGTTATTTCACTGAAAAAGTGCAAGTAACACAAACGAAGCAACAATATCATGAAATGATATTGATTCCTAAATGCACTGCCTAAATGATCGTAAAGGAAAAATTTTATTCAAAAATTGGTTTCAACAAGCCTCCGTTGCTAACAGCAAAATCCTTCAAGAAAACTTTTAAACATGACTAGTTAGAAAACAATAAAATGGGAAGGAACTAAAAATGATGTTGTCAAGAGAAAGTACTTTTGTGGAAGCCAAAATTTCGTTTGTGAATAACCTCAATTGCGATAGAGGAAACAATCTTGCTTTTACCTGTTTCGCAGTCGATGCCGGTGTAGCCTCCTTCGCAATGGCACTCATAACCATCGTCTGCATACGCGCAAGTACCACTGTGTTGGCATGGAGACGGCTCGCAAGGATCTAGAAAACATTTAGTTTGGCAAATGTATTGAATTGGATACTAACTGGAACATAAAACAACTAAAACAACTTTTCAATTTTAGAGTTTTTACAGAGAAAAAAGTTTTCCACGTGAAAATTTTCTCTTAGAGATACTGTAGAATAGTTTACATTTTGGCGGAAAATCTTGGCGTTTAAAATTCATGGAAAACCAGTTTGATTCAATATGACACTCAGTACAAGTGTTACTATCTCAAGGCAGAAATGTGTTTTGTTTCAATGAGTTGAGTGCCCTTCAAAGGAGTTGAGCTTCGGTCTGAAAAGTGTTTACAAGGAAAGGCGTATCGTTCTAGCGAGGAAACTTTCAATGCAACTTTAACGAGGAGTATTACACTAGTAACCTACGAGAGAAACATTTTTCCACCTAACCAAATCGTTTCTGATAAAATAAATTATAGGCTTGGATTCAGTTTCGAAAGTTCGTTACATCAGCATGATTGGCTCACGCAAACGCTGTAAGTTTTACACACTGAATTCACATTTTACTACGTTAGACATCGTTGAGCTTGAATATTCTTCTGAAATCGCGGTAGAGAGATAATGAAAGTATCAAAAGATGCGGATTTTCGATTTAAAAAATGATAAAATGCCTTTTTATCTCCTGAATGTCATTTTTGATGATCAATACTTGAGACAACGGTACGTGTATACTCGTTAAAAAGGTTCAAACCTGATGAGGGTTTACCTGTGTCACAGTTTTGGCCAACATATCCTTTCTTGCACATGCATTCGTAGGAACCTGGATGATCGACGCACACTCCACCGTTCATGCACGGGTCGCTGTCGCATTCATCTTGGTCGATTTCGCACATAGGTCCAGTGAATCCAAAGTGGCAGGAACAGACAAACCTGGCAGCCACAATGTCACAAATGTGCTTTCAGCAACCAAGGGCTCCATCAGTGTAGATTGACGCAAGTGCATAAGTATAAGAAGATAGCAACAAATTTTTCCTTCAAGTAAACTCATGTCATTTTATGGAAAAACAGTTAAAATCCTATTGTTGGCAAATCACCGAAAACAAATTTTTGAAAGACTGCAGCTGCATAGGCGGATCCAGGTTTTTTTTTAGGGGGGGGCTCAAGGACGAGTTCATCCGGATGTGTACTGACTGCATATGCATGAAGACCCAACTGCTCAGATAACTTCATTTAAACAAACACGGTTAATAACTACAGCAGGTTTTTTAGGGTGTTTTGAATTGAAAATCGGGTCCCCAGAATCAGAGAAAATTATCATCGGATCCCTAGAATTAGAGAAAATCTGGTCCGTAGAATCAGAGAAATCGGGTCCCTACAGGTCCATACTGTCGTACCTAACATTTTCCTTAAAAAGAACCTGCTACAGTACACACAATTTGGCTAAATTGCATTGTCACCATTACCCAGGATTACTGAGACGTTTCCGAAGCAGAAGCGGCCTTCAAAACAATTCAGAAAACTTTCTCAAACTTATCTAACCTTAAAAAAGTGACTCGTTGAATGTCGGAAAAGTTTTATGATTAGCAAAATAAACAGGTCCACGCCGAAAAAACGCATTGGGCAGACATAGAAGTGACACAAAACTACGCGAAGAAACCTGAAATGCTGCCAGGAACCTTCGTTGGCAGTCACTCTGTGCAATATCCATGGCGTGTTGTGTTCGAAAATTGCAGATGTTCATGGAATAGAATTTCATGACGTTCGGACATTAAAATTTGTTTATTTTCAGAAAATTTTCCGATTTTTATTGCATACCACCAGAGACGTAACGAAGGGGGCACAATTCCCCGGGTGCCGAATCACTGCTGGGAGCCAAAAGTCACAACATTGTCATAAGCAATTTTTCAAAACAGTACATTTGCTTCCCAAACACCTCAGGTTCGAACATGGGGGCGCCAAACTTGTTTCTTGCCCCAGGCGCCGTCTAACCTCGTTACGCCCCTGCACATCGCGATTGTCCAGCCAAAATAGCGAAATTTGTTTACAAAAATACCTGCCCATCAGTAGCAAACTATCAATCACAAACAATTTGAAACAAAATGCTGTTGATTATCGAAATCATTTCACCATAGAAAATAACTTGAAGGTCGAGAAAAAGGTATGTTATTTCGAAAACAAGCTCCTCTCCACCTCTGAAAACTCTTGGGTTGGGGGAGAGAAGAGTTTTCTGATATGGGACCAAAGTTTTTAAACGATGCCCAATACTTTTAAACTATGCCCAACATAATTAGCCAGGGGGGCCGCCCAATTTTTTTTCGGAGGGATATGTCCCCACTGCGCCATCCCTGGTTACGGACCTGGTGGGAACCCCGTTTCCACACCGAACATAAAGGACGACTTATACGTCTACAAGAATTTCCACACTGGATCTTCCTGTTTGACTATAGTGCTACGGTGCTGTACACGAGATAACTTGCCATTTATTCATTTATGCTGCTTCAAGCGCTACACGTAGAAATTGTGTGGGAACGCCGTTCCCAACCCACTACACCTCTGCTGGCAGGTCTGNTGCTAATCAGTAGTCATCTTTAGCATAGCCTACAGGTAATTAGCGCGCTTCATTTCAAGCCTACCTGACGTGGGTTACGTTTTACAGTTAGGTTAGCTGTTTTGGAATTTGCGCTGTCATTGAGCACTCTAACCTAGCCTGTAGTTAACTGCATTGTAAGTTCGTTGTAGCGTAATTTCAATGCCTTTGCATACTACGGTAATAACATGAGCTACACTAATTCATAAAAGCTTGTAGGGAAAAAATGTGATCTGCAGCTTATTCAACTTTTGTCCACATTCTGCTCAGTCCCGTCGCCACGAAGGGTCTTTGGTGGGCTTAGACCCCCAAACAAAGCTCCAAGCCCCCAAATTGAAACATGAAACACTGTAAATCAGTGGACTTTTTTGTCAGTTTTTATAATGCCAAGTCCCCCCCCGCACAAACGCAAAGCCCCTCTATTGAAACTTTCTAGCAGCGGTTCTGAGTCTGCTGCTTATTCATCTTTTGTTCACAAGAAGCCAAATCATACCCAAATGAAACAAGAGTTTAAATACTTACGTGCGCATTGGCATGACCAGACCAAAATTGTGGATGGGTCAAAATGTTTGATTTTAGGCGAACAAGATTATTTTGTTTGAGATACTGCCTCTTAAGCACAAACTGACTAGATATTCTAAAATTTTGGAGGGTCTATGGCTCCCTGGTCCCTATGGCTACGACTATGTACGTGGGGTTGAAATAACGTATACGTAATGTAAATACTTCATCTAAGCACTTGCGTATTTATATAACATTGGGACCATATTTTTTATATAAAAACTTGTTTACTAGAAGCTTCAATTTTAATGAAATAAGCACATTCGGACTGCCCAAATTCAGCAAAATAAGCTTTGTATTTAATATTTTCTTCCCTATCCCTGTGCAAGAAATGGTTTTATTTAAAGGCTATACAAAAAAATTATCCAATGGACGTTTCTTTGTCAGGAACCATCGATCAAAAAACGTATTTGAGAAAATTTAGGGGGGGCTTCAGCCCCCTTAGTCCCCTGGATCCGCCTATGACTTCCCTGTCCAAAAGGGCAGCTGGAGGTGAATCCTCCAGCCAATGTCGCAGAGGGGCAAGGTCACCGCCGGTTTTTGCCGTACTGTGGTTTGAGTCATGGCTATCAAGATTTTCGTACTCCTTTTGGAATTCAGTGTTTATGTTGCGACTTTCGAGACACCAAATCCTCCGCAACAAACCCTACCTTGTTGACAGTTAAAAGTTTGAATTGCATTTTTTGTCAATACTACATTGCAAATAAATACAGCCTGTAATAATAACAGTGAATGGCAAGGTCATGTAGTAGCGATGGGTGAAGCATTAGTATTGTGCATAGTTTACAATAAACTCCAATTGTTTTCAACCTATGTCACGGTCACATGGTAATACATATATAACATTAAATTTACACAAAACGTTAAAACATATGAACCACCCTGGTCCGAATATCAAATTGCCAATTTGTCACAATGAGGATACACAAGAAACTCCAACCAACAGGACATTTATCAAAAGCACATAATATAAAAAATAAAACAATTAGACTCAATGAAGCAACTCGTGCATATCAACAAATGTCATATAAATTCTATCCATCTAAACCAGTGTTTCTTAGCCTTCCTTGGGCCATGAACCCTATAAAATTCTGACAAAATCTATAAACCTCTGTAGGCTATTCGAAATTAAGTTTTAATCAGTGTGGTCGTAGTGTGCAGACAAACCAAAACGTAAATATATCATGAACTGCACAACTATAACCTAACTAAATTATTTAACATGAGAAAAAACTCTAGTGAATCAGAAAAGAAACATAAGCAGTGAAGCGAGCAACAAAGAGTACTCTCCCAGGTTGTTTGTATTGGCAAACCACTAACACACATGTACAACGTTAAGACACGTAATTTATTTACTCAAAGCTTCTTCTGCGATGATCGTTGTTGCTTGACTTCAATAAGAACATGAAACTGTGGCGTAATTTTGACAAAGTAACACCAGTGGCGATTCTATAATGAACGAAGTGGGGGTATAACAGCTTTTTTGTATTATATGCTGTTATTTCTCTCCACACCAGGCATGGGATAGCAATGGGTTCACCTGGTATGGGAAGACCTTTAGTATTTTCTAGACCAAGACCTGAAATCTGATCCCCTCTGTTTGTTTCTATTAAAAACTGTTTCTATTTTTATTGATCGCCATCACTGACTATATTTCTTTTTCTCAGTTAGCTCTAACAATTTAATACATCTTAAATGATGTGAAGCCATTATCAGCTATACACTTACACATCAACTCAACTGACATTTTCAAGCACTACTGACAACTGAGTAACACTAGTTAGTGGACACATTCTTGTTGCATTAAATGTCACAGTAGAGAACATTGTGGTCCAAGTAATACTTTAAACCAATCTAAGGTATCTATGCTGACAACCTTGTTATGCACAAGTCCATAGACTGAAAAGTTCACAGTAACTCATGTTTTCTGGGTGGTTTGACCTTCAGCCTTTAACATGCAGTTTTGCTTATTTAAGTGTGAGGGCAGATTACTAACTCTGATTAAAGATTCAATATTACTTATTACAGAATACAAACTCATTTCACAGGCATGTTATATCACTTTTAGTTACTAGCACGTCACTCGCATACTATAGCCACAAAAACAATAAAGCATTTAACATGTTTTTCACATACACACAGGTGAGGTGCATCGTGTACATTAATTACTAATTAAAAGACAACCCACATCAACACAAGCATTTGTGAACAATAATAGTTTACCATAACGTGTCACCGCAAGAGTTTAAACAACTCATTTTACTTGCTTCATACATTTAAGCCACTTTTGGAAGGTCCCTTCCTACTGTAGGGCAGTGAATGTGCAACATGTCACATTTAATAAATTGCGTTAATCGTTTGTACGCTAACAGTAAAGGTACGGTGTTGTTGTCTGACATCTGTACTCAACTGTAGTAGTGTTAAATGTTAACCCAACACTACCGCAATTAAATTACTTGCAAGTTAACTAGCCTACCGCAAGACTCCGAATGTTTTCATACATACCTTATTTTTATTCAGATTGTCATTCTTACTCTCGTTACATATCCCCGAATTAACCACTGTCGTCTGTCACAGCAGATGCATCAGCACAACCTCACCACAGCGACTGTTTTACAACACACTGAACAGTACTCTAACGCTATCTTGGCGACAGGCGATCATATAACCGTCACATGACCCGTGATGCTGACGTCAGTAAAGTTTCCAAAAAATTTAAACGGATCTGATTTGTAAAACCGGAGCAATGAAATAAGAGCACAACATAATCAACCAACTAACGCATTGCTTCAAAAAATATCAATTGCCTTGACATGTACAAATTTGTGATAAACGACAAAACATTCAAAACACCAGACTACATTCGTTGCGAATGCATTCAGAAGATTTAGCAACGCTTGTTTAAATGTCTCCATGTGGAAGATATAAGATAGATTCCACATTACTTTCCACTTTGTTCAGCTGAAATCGCACTATTTCAGCGACGACATAAACAAACATTCACTGTTT
>JGI24159J19872_10010964_pt1 | contig 11891 bp, 12 predicted proteins | sample Ectturendosymbi4_FD_19872 | JGI IMG/M metagenome (IMG submission 19872) | reverse complement strand
TTAAATGTCTACCACTTTTAATTTAATGTGGTTGTTAAGTAATCCATCACTATCAACACTGTCTGCAAGCAAGTTCTAAAGTTTTAGTGTCTACATGCTATTATCGTATAAATATCTTGGATTCCTGTGCTTGCAGATTTGATTATTTCATAGTACTGCAACTTGAGCATTAAATTCAAACAAGTACTCCTATGTAATTAAGTTCTTGAACACTGCTGTATTGCTTTCATGGTGTTGATGTAGTGGAAAAATTGTATGAGACTAAATTTTGCTGGAACTATGTGACTAATTAATTGTCTAAGTACCAATAATTTTCTGAAATCCTAGAAAACTACCGACAGTTATGGAAATGGTCAACTGAAAATTATCATCTCTTCTGGCGAGAAATCTGGAATTACATGAAGGTCATACACTCAAAAACATTTAATGAAGTGGTTGATTTAAAAAAAAACGTGACTGATGTACCGGATTGGTTTGAAGGTGCTCTGTTAAATTATGCCGAGAACATGCTTCGTTACAGAGATGATAAACCAGCTATAGTGTCATCAGGTAAGATCATACGTTTTTGTTGTTTCATTTATGATTGATTCCTACTACAAGGGCAGCATGTAAGAAATTTGGTGGGGCTCAGGAATAGTTTTAAATGTGAAGACCAATAAAAGTCACCAACATTTGCATAATTGGCAAATATTGTTGGCCACCCACTCCATGTTTCATACACCCATTATTGCAGATGTCAAAAAACAGTGAGAAAAAATTTGCAATCAGAAATTTGAGGGGTTTGTGTACTTACAGGCATTACACCAATTTCTACTACCATGCCTTCCTTGGTTTGAGATGTGTCTGTTAGTTTATTTTAACAAAAATGATTTTAATTTAACACGTTGGCTGCTGGTGTACGAAACGAAATACTCGTACTTTAAAATCCTGTGAGCTACTTTTCTTGCATCACTTTGCACCACCATAACTTGCCAGCTGATTGAGCTAGAGGGCTGTTCACACCCCCTAAACATGCAGTGAGTCTTCTAATTTGGAGTTTTAAAAAATTGGAAAGTTTTAGATTTTGGATTTTTTGTGGGTGACGTCATAAGTAGGGTAGGTTTAGGCTTTTTTGGCCAAGGTCATTGGGCCCCAACTGCAAGAGCAAATTTTGTGACTCAAGTTTTTAGTGGAAACTAGGATGTAATCTGAGTCTTTAGAGCCCTTGATTGGCTTTCTAGCGTTTCTGGTTCAAAAGTTATGGCTAAAAACTCAAATTTGGATAAAATAACCCAACACAAAATCACATTGCTCACAAAACACCCAGCCATTCAATGCCAATGATAGACATATTTCTATTGATATCTATGTGAAATTACATAGGAAATCTTTGAACTATTATGATTTTTTAATTGTTTTTTAGTGACATTGATTTTGCATTATTTGCCAAAACCACCCAACACATTGAAAAATGATGTATTCAATAAATATGATGAATGCTTTCTGTAGCTTGTTTGCTTAAATTGCATTTTCGTTTGTCTTGTGTAGCTTAAAACATGCCAAAAATCCCAAAACTGCTTGGCAATGAACTTTTTTTGTGGCAGGAAATTATTTCTTCAATAAAAACAATATAATCATTGCTTTCTGCAATTTGTGTGTTTACATTTCATTTTAATTTATTTTGTAAGGTGATGAGAAAACACCAAATCTGTGCTTTTGTAGAAAAAAATGTGGAGCAAAAGTGTTAAAGTTTTTTGATGAAAACAAAGATATCACCAAGATTCTTTTCATTTTTAATAGGTGAGGGGCAATGTGTGAAATCAATGTCATTTCAACAGCTATATGACAGTGTTGCTGTATATGCTTCAGCAATGAGGAAAATGGGCATACAAAAGGGCGATCGTGTTGTTGGTTAGTAAGTCTCTGTGAATTTTTATGTCTGTCTTGGCTAATTTGTGTGGTCATACACATTAGAAATGGGTCAATATATTGGTTGCCATTTACTTGTATCTTGTCAGTGTTGGATTATGTATCTGAAAGAGCAATAAAATTGCAACAAAATGTGAAAGAGTTCCTTGAGCTATTAAAGATACGTAATTTGATTTACGCTGTGTGCCTTATTCTGTTCAACAGTGATATTTCTAGCATAACGCACGTGGAAGATCGCGCCATCAATGTTTTATTGAAGGTGTAGAGTTTTGTTTTGATATTTATCTAAAGGATATATTTATGATGAAACTGCGTGGAGGATTGTAATGTTAATAACTGACTGTTTTTGAAACCAGTAATATATGTCATAACAGTGGTACAACTTAGAGATGTAAATGTATGACTTGAAACAAAATTTATGCGTACCTTTTTATACTTACTGTAAGAAATGTTTGCAATTGCTGACCTGGTCTTCTTAGCAAGAGCTTGAACCACCGGGAGTGTTGTCTAGTTGTGTAGCGAGCTTGAACATGCTCATTTGTTCAGGTTACCTTCCAAACTGCAAGGAGGCTGTACAGGCAATGCTTGCTGCTGCCAGCGTTGGTGCTGTGTGGAGCAGTACTTCACCGGACTTTGGTGTGACTGTAAGTGATCTGTTTTCGAATATATGTTCAGTTTACACACTTGCTGGCCAATGGCCAAACCAACCCAACGGTTTGGTATCAGAAGAGGATAACATAAGTCATATGGATAATTTCTGCTTTCTTTGTTTCAACTTAATTTGCATCGGTGTCCGGTGATTCGAGGAAACGATTTCGCATGACTGAATTTGCTGTGCTTTTTGACAAAAACCAGTGGAACACGTGAGACAGAAGATGAAAAATCGATTGTTTGGAGCAAAGTGTTGTCTTTTTTTATTCAGACAGATAAAAGCCCAGTTGTCGATGTACGATACGTTGCATAAGTGTGATGTACGATGTATTGCACGGCGTTGTTTTCGACATTTTATCCAGATCCTACGTTTATGTTACAGGGTGTCCTGGACCGGTTCCAGCAAATTCAACCGAAGCTCATCTTCTCGGTCGATGCCGTTCGCTACAACGGCAAAGTCCACAATCACCTTGCCAAGCTCAGCCAGGTGGTCAGTGGCTTGCCAGACTTGGAGAACGTCGTCGTCATACCGTTTGTCGCAAAGGATGGGATGGACCTCGACCTTTCTCCCATCCCTCACAGGTAAAGCCAGTGGACACCCTGCGTTGCCATGGACAAGGATAAAAAGTTAAGCTTTGCTTAGGTGCCGAAGAGTACAGTTGTTGCGCAAATGCGGTTGCAGCGATAAGCATCAAATATGTAAGTATAGGGCGCAATGCGCACGTACTGTGAATTGCAACATTGAGTCTGTTTGCACAATGTGTTGCCTATTTGAATTTCTGTAGGTCAAACAAGCAAAGACCTGCAGGGTGGGTCCTTAAGGTCTCTCGGTTGTAACCCTTTTGCTCTGGTAGCGCTATCACGGTAACTCAGAGCAATCGACCGAATCCTCCCCATCTATAAACATAGCCTCAGCTACTGGTGAGCATGGAAATATGACAGTATCCTGTTGAGATTGTGCGTTTTCCATTCGCCGTGCAGCGAGGGATCGACGTTAATGGCTTGCATGTTGACACCAACCGCTGGATCATTGCTGAGTGGCCACCCGTTTTGTCTTATCGCTTTTGACCATGACCATGCTCGTGATGTGCCGCTTACCAGCTGATACATTTCATTTTCAGTCATGTGCCATACCGTAATTCGAAGGTTTGATAGCTGTGCGCGAAACTTCAGTACTGTGTTTTTTAAGGTCCTTTTAGGGACCGAAATGGTCTTTCATATTTTTCCAACGGTCTCTCAAAATCCAGTGGAACCTCTTTGCATAACTACCACTGAAATACATTAAAACCTCGTTTTGTGACCATCTCGGTATTCAGACAATGTAGTTGCGATCTCTCAAAATGTCTTAACGGTCAACAAGGAGGGCAAACCTTACAAAGCCCTGCTTCAGTATAAAGGATCGACCGATATGGCTTTTTTTGGGCCGATGACCGATATTTCCAAAATTTTGTAATCTTGTTTTTTGCTTAATTGTCAAAAATACAATGTATTCTATGCCTTACCTTTTTTTTTAAAACTTCGAAAAGCAGAATTTATGAGCTAAAATCTTTTAAATTGCAGCAGTCTAAATATTTTTCTATGATTTTTAATTGTACGGATTAATGATGATGCTTTTTTTTCGGCTGCGACGGCCGGCACGTGCTCCATGGTTCATCTTGTCTGCTTGTTTATGAAACCGCACCTGCTAGCGTTGTTGTAAGATAACTGTCTTGACTTGCTTTGTTGTGCTTTCTTGCGCAAGTTGTCTGGATGCGTGAGCAATATAATAATCTTTTGTCAACACTTGCTGAAGCCGATAAAATCGGCCGTTTAGGCCGATACGGTACGGATATATCGGTAAAACCCAAATATCGGCCGGTATATCGGTCTATCTCTATTCAGTTTATTGCTGATGTTGCTTGAATAGAAATGGCAGTTAGAAAGCAGTAATTTCCAGATCACCTGATACTTATTTTACATCAATTAGAAAACTGAAAGGATTTCCGACCCAGCTCTCAACGTGTAGGCGCCGCGAGCTTCATTGATTTGCTTGACGTAATGTACCGTGTTATTTGTTCCAGCATGGCTTTGGCCGAATTCCTCGACCACGGTCCTCCCGACGAACCCCTCATATTCGAACAGCTGCCGTTCAATCACCCCTTGTTCATTATGTATTCATCGGGCACGACGGGGCCCCCCAAGTGCATGGTCCACTCCGCGGGGGTACGCCGTTCGTATTTATTTTGCCACCCGGATACCGGCATCGCATGGCGCTTACGCGAAACGTCGGAATTTCACGTTTCATCGCATTTCTTCGCCAACATCGGCGCTGTCCGACAGTATTGCTTACGGCTCGGCGCAAACAGCTGCTACGCAAGCGCAAATAGCCGCTACGCGTCATGTTGTTAAGCATTCGCCTGCAGATGCTTTCCAGTGTTGCCCGCTACAAAATCGAACTGATTGAACGACGAACGGATTGTGAAGTCACACGCTCAACAACCGCAAACTAAACCAAGCAAACGTTAGAGAGCTTTTCTCCCAACTTAATGTTTCCTTCAACGGTAGTTCTTTGTGTTGCCGATCGTCTGTTTAACTCTCAACGCATTTTTTAAAATTTGATTTTCATGACGGCAATTAGCGGCAAGCCGAAGCCTGAAATTTGTCGAGCATTGTGGTTTGAATTGCTCGTCTAGCGCATGCCTGCACAACTCAGAAAGCTCGAAGGGCCAAACTATCAACATAAATTTGCCGCGGGCCGCAAATGTCTATTTCATTTCGATTGTGGAAGAAATTCTGGAACGACAATTACTTATTCGAGGTCGAGCTTTTGCAACATTTTCTACTGTGCAATGGAGAAAGCTCTCGCGGGCCACAAGAAAAGCTTGAGCGGGCCGCATGCGCCTCGCAGGCCGTACGTTGTGCAGGCCTGGTTTAGCGCAATGCTTCTTCACCTTTTTGTCCTAATCACCCATTTCCGGTTGAGACTGAATCTTCATTTCCCGCAACTTAAGTTAATTTGATCCATTTGCACAGGTTCTGATGCTCTCGAAAGAAAATAGTGTATCCAACAAAATAGACTAATTACCCCCCTGCAGTTAATCTTATTCCCCACTTCTGGGTATTTCTGCACAGGTTAAGAACCACTGGTTTGGCGTTACTGTTCTAGAAAAGTGCCCGGCAGCATTAGCATCGAGTAGGTTCGTTCGTATCTCCGCTACGTGCTTGACGCCTTGTATCGAAACTACCTTGTGACGCCAAGTGTTGCACCGCAAACCAGCGATTCTTTTTTTGACAGGGAACACTTTTGCAACACATGAAAGAACATATTCTTCATGGCAACACAACCAGAGACGACGCGTTGCTCTACTACACGACTGTGAGTGTCGCAGTTTGCCAGACGACATCTCATTGCAAAGAAATGGCTGCCTGATCGTCATGCGTCTTTTTCCCACTACCTTTCATCTCGCTAAATTTTGATAAATGCTGATGTGTTGTTAACAGTTACGGTCTGTAGCGATTTTCAGTGTTACCGTTTGACTTGGTTGTTCCCAGAGCCAAAGTTTAATAAAACGTTGTGTTGATTAGCTCTACAGCGACCTTAACTCTGCGCATTGCACGCGACTCGAACTTTGCCGCAGTCTGTAAGATCTCCGCAAGAATCGCAATAACTTGCGCAATACACGGTAGTGTGTGAGTGCGTTAATTCGCTTTGTGCGTGCCACCTCTTTCTCGTGCGTGCAGTCGCTTGCGTGACAAGGCCTACGTGTGCCTAAAGCTGTCTCGCGCCTTTCAGACAGGCTGGATGATGTGGAACTGGATGGTGGGGGCGTTGGCCGCCGGCGCTGCCATTGTCTTATACGACGGGTCCCCGTTCAGCCCCACTGCTACCGTGCTGTGGGACGTCATTGACGAAGCAGGGTGAGCTTGGGGCGTTTTTTGATCGCCACTCGTTTTATTGTTCACCGTTGACGTTCTCCACGGTTGAATTACCGCCGCCACTCAAGCGAAACTGGTAGTTGATAGGCCAGTGTTTCTTAACCTTTTTTCTGCAACCACCCCTTTAAGTAATTGTCCTTTTAAGTTGTATAAACAAATGTATTTATTGGTTAATGTCTTCATCAAACTTTCCATGTTACAGAGCGCATAAGGGCTCGCACCCCCCCTTGACATATATTGACCCCCCCTGGGGAGGCGCCCCCTCCAGTTAGGAACCCCTGTGATAGACAGACAGGCAGAAAGCTCGCTTTGCGCTGCAGAGCTTTGGAAAGATTGAGTCTGTACTTACGGAACATTTTCGTAGGTAATCATGGAAGCCTTGCTTTTAATTGCGGAGATAATGGTTTGGTACTTAACTTCGGACTTTGGTACTTAACTTTGAGCCAGTGAAAATCCTCAGTGACATAGTGAGATTTCTTGATGGATAGTTCTGTCATGGCGCGTCTATTCGGACTCTTTGCTAAAACTTGAAACTAAAGACAAAACCCACTATTTATTATTTTTGTATTGAACTAAATAAAGACAAAAACCACTTTGTATTGAACTAAATAAAGGCAAAAACCACTATTTAAATAAAGACAAAAACCACTATTTTACTATTTATTCTTTTTGTATTGAAGTAAACTAATGACAAAAACCAATATTTATTTTTTTTTGTCTTTTTGTAGACAAAAACCACTATTCATTGTCTAATAAAACAAAGGAAACCCCGTCCGTTGCGCATTGAGCCGGTGACGCAACCAAAACGTGACCTTTTCATCGGGCCTGACCTTGTCGGTCTTGTCCGTGGCAACGCCACAGGGACGTATCCACGGCAACGCGCGTCATTGTTGTCCGTGGCAACGCAGGGTCAGCATATTCGGCACAAGCGCCAAGTGCATCGCGGTCATGGAGGAAAAGGGGCTGAGGCCTCGGGAGTCGCACGACCTCAAGCGGCTACACACGGTCCTATCCACCGGGTCGCCGCTCGCATCTCGCCAGTACGACTACGTGTACACGCACGTGAAGACGGACATTCTCCTCGGATCGATTACGGGTACGGGCTTGGGGGTGTCGGGTCGGGGGTGAATATGCGCCTGATGCCTGCCAGTTGGCGTTGTGTGAGTGTGAAAGTTGTTCGTATGTACGCTCTTTGTAGAGCGGCCGCATGGTATTTTGGTAATACGTTTTAATGCGGAACGTTTGATAATATATTTTATGCGCGACAGTTCAAAGAATGAACTGCTGTGGAAGAACGCCGCGCAAACCGTTCTTGTGCCGATAATTTCGAAACTGCGTCGCGACATTCGAATAAGTCGACGAAAGTCGTAAAATGCTGTGGTTTGGTGTTGACGCGACGTACAGGTTAAAAAAAACATCAAAATGCTTGCCTGCATCTTGTTTTAGTTGTGGGCGAAATTTGTTGTTCTCGCAAGGGTTATTTCGTACGCTGACTGATCTCATTTGCCGACCATGGGCGTAACGAGGGGAAGGGGGGCACAATTCCCGGGCGCCGAATCACAGCGGGGGGGGCCGAAAAGTCCCAACAATGTCACAAGCACTTTTTCGAAAACAGTGCATTTGCTTCCGAAAGACCTCAGGTTCGAACATGGGGGTGCCAAACTTGCTTCTTGCTCCGGGCGCCATCTAACGCCCGTGTTGGCGACTTCGAGATCTGGCGACGTGTTTCCCAGAAACTAGCGCCTCGGTCAGTTTTTCATATCGAACATGCGCCTTGTATTTTTCGCACGTTTCTGTTGTGGTGTGTGTCCGGGTTTTTCAAAAACCCGCGTTTTTTATGATGTGCTTTCTTCAAAACCCGCGTTTTTACGCATTTTTTAGGCGGGACGGACATTATTTCTTGCTTCATGGGCCAAAACTGGTCCGTTCCGGTCCATCGCGGCGAACTCCAGGCGGCCAACCTAGGCATGGCTGTGGCTTGTTTCGGCGAAACGGAAGATGGCGCAGGAGAGCAAGTTTTCAACAAATCCGGGGAGCTTGTCTGCCTGAAACCGTTCCCGTGCATGCCGACGCACTTCTGGAATGATAAAGATGGAGTCCTTTACAAAATGGCGTATTTTTCCAAGTTTCCAGGTATCGTGAAATATTCCTTCGCTTTCCTGTTTGTTTTTTTCATATTTCCCGCTCAAATTAAAAAAATCGCGCAGAAACTTCCCCCCTCTGACCCCCCTCCTACCTCGCCCTATGTCCCAGGGTTGTGGAGTCGGAGGTAAAATGACCGACTCCGACTCCTAGCTTCCAAAAATTTCCGACTCCCTAGCATAACATGAATGAAAGTTTGGCTTTCAACGATTTTGTAGCAACTAGCAATCGATGGAAATAGTGGTACACAGCAAGAACTCTCTGCGTCAACAAAAGTTTCAAAAGAAATTGCACTATTCCAGCAGGCACGAGTTATGCGAAAAGCAATTCAAGCGGACTTCCAAGAGCAGAAAAAAAAATCCGACTCCGCAACCCTGCCGTGACCCCCGTTTTCTCTCGCAGGGGTCTGGTCTCACGGCGACTTCTGCATGGAGAACGAGCGCACTCACGGATTCGTCATGCTGGGGAGGAGCGACGCGACGCTGAATCCGAACGGCGTGCGGTTCGGGACCGCGGAACTTTACGCGATCCGTGAGTCCGTAACAACGGTACTTGTTCGNTGCTGTCGAGCGGCGGTGCGGAGTTCAAACAGCGCCCGACCCAATTGTGACGCAACTAGTGCTGGACGCGTTTCAGTTGCGAACATAGGCGTAAGACGGGGGGAGGGGTTTATGGGAGCCAAGGCCACTCCTGGATTATGAAGTTTTTTACTTTCCTATTAACTTTTTAGCAGAAATATGTTTTTTTCTCCTAGTTTTCAGTTGGTGAAAAATTTTACCACTGTTGCCCACCTGTTTCCCTCCCCCGGAAAAATCCACTATTGACCCCCCCCCAGGAAAAAATCCTTCCGGCGTCCATGTTTGCGAAACGTTGTCGCAAGGGCCGCAGCACAAAGGCGTGGGTTGCAAGTTGGGCCTCATCACCCGCCTATCTGTGAGGGTGGCGCTTGTAAGGGGCTGCGTCGGCGTGTTGTTGCGTCACTGGGGTGGTCTTGCGGCTTTTCGTCATAAAGAGCGTGTTGTTACATCATAGAACGTCGTCCGTCGCGCGCCCTTTAACCAGCGTGAAAATCTTCACGAAAATTATGTTTTTTCTGCTTCACGCAAAGCTGTATATTTCTTATTTTTTAGAAAACTATATAAAACTTCAGGAAAACTGTATGTAGTGAAAAGCTAAATATTTCCTCTGGCTTTCAGTGGACACGCATTTCAGTGCGGAAGTCGTGGACTCGGTGGCCGTCCCACAGCGGCGCCGAGCGGACAAGGCCGCTGACCCTGAAACTGGTTACGATCTCGAACGCGTGGTCCTTTTCCTGATGATGGCCCCGGGCAAGCGTCTGGACCAGGACCTTGAAGGACGAATACGGGCCAAGATTCGAACGCAACTTTCTCCCCGTCACGTGCCTGCCGTTGTCATGGAGATCGGCGACATACCAGTGAGTAGAGGAGGCCGGATGCGGATTTTGCTACAAAACGGTTCTTTTCCCTTTTAGCGCCCCCACACCAGTCCTGTCGCCACGAGGGGGCTTTGGTGGGCTTAGCCCCCCAAACAAAGCTCCAAGCCCTCCCCAAATTGAAATATGAAACGATAATAAACTAGTGGAATTTTTGTCAAATTTGAATGTCAAGACCCCCCCTGCACGAACGTAAAGCCCCCCTATTGACGACTTTCTGGCTGGCGACGGTGCTGCCCCGCCCCTGCAAGCTCGGGGTCATCTAACCATCTTGAGCACTTGCAAAATGGAATCAATTAGTTTCTGGCGACTCCAAGAGACAAAGGTGTGTTTGTTACGCAATGTTCAGGCTTTAAAGAGCTACCTGGGCGTGATGGCTGCAGGCATGTAAACGTCTGTAGCATGGAGCCCGGATTGGGGCTAGGCCAGTGGTTCTTAACCGGGGGGAGTAAATATATTTCTAGGGGGGAGCGAGGCCTTGCGCGTCCTACAACATTGGTAAGTTTGATTAGTAAATTTACCAATAAATACTTTTGTTTGTGCAGCTTATTTAAATTCAGGGGGGCTTGAAACAAGGAAAATTACCTTAGGGGGGGGCGCGGTAGAACAAAGGGAGCCACTGGGCTGGGCCGATTGACTATAATCTAAGGTTTGTTATTTGAAGTCTCGAATAGTTCTTCATCCGATCTCAATCAGAAACGAAGCAAGGTTACAACAAGGGAAGCAATTCAACATGAACAGAGTTTGTGACGTTATAAAGCTAATGTGACGTAACAAGCGCTGAAACCAAAACCAAGAGCGCCAGTGGGAAGCGGCGAACAGGCCCCGGCAAGCGCAGTGTGTTGCTAACGATTTATTGGTCCTAGATCTCGCCATCTGGCCCGATAGAGTTGCGAACGAAAACTGCGGTACTAGAAATGCGATGCATTGTTTTGCCAAAGGCTGAACTTGCGACAGCAACTACAAGGAACCTTTGTTTGCAGTACACTATCAGCGGCAAAAAGGTCGAGATCGCTGTGACGCGGATCCTCGCTGGGCAAGACATCACCCACCGGGGTACATTCCGCAATCCCAACTCGCTGGACCTGTACAAGAACATTGAGCGGTTAAGCGATTTTTAAAGCTACGTTCTAGGACATATTGCGACATTATTTCGAGACGAAATTTAACGTCTATCGTAACTTAGTTATTTGCGACACTAGTGTGCGGTGCTAGCGGCATTTATTTCCGCCTGATGATACTGTGCCTTCCTTTCCGAGCTGCTTCTTTTTCGCTGATACGTTTCTGTCGTTTGCCTGAAATAGCTTTTAAACTTTCTGTCGTTTTTCGTTTTCACCGGCGGAAGTGACGCTCACGTTGCATGGCAACGCTTGCGGATTTCGGCGGAAGTGACGCTTTTTGTAGCGAGTGACCTTTGCCTTGCAAAGGCTAGTGTGGCGGCTTCGATGATGAGCTGTTCCTTTCGACAATCGACTTAAAGCGTTTGTGCGGTTCGTTCTGGTTGGTCGATCAGGGCAACGCCTACACGTATTCCGCCTTCCATTTTACAGGATTCCTACGTGGTCTTAAAAAGTATGGAAATATTTTGTCATTTTCCAGTCTGGAAAAAATATTTTTTGTTCTGTTAGTATGGAAAAAGAAAATAATTTTTCCAGACTTCACCTTTTGACATGCAGTTCCAATAATAGTTTATTCAAGATTGATATAATTTTACTGATATCGTGTTCGATATTACAATGTCTGTATTTGACCTGGCTATATCATACGGAAATGTTAGGTCTGGAAAAGGTCTGGAAATTTATTTTCAAAATTGCGTAAGAAT
>JGI24159J19872_10010963_pt1 | contig 11892 bp, 8 predicted proteins | sample Ectturendosymbi4_FD_19872 | JGI IMG/M metagenome (IMG submission 19872) | reverse complement strand
AAAGATTGAGGTCGTTTCAAGTAAGTTTCCTTCGGGGTAAATATAAAAAAGCAGTGATTACGTATTTCGCGGGATATCACCGAAAGGATTTCTCTCTCCCCTCCTTCACTGTCAACCGAACTCCAAAAAGTGTTTTCCTGTACTGCAAACAGCGTTCAAAAGCTAGCAGGCAACTTTACCTGCAAAGTGTTTACCTAAGCCCGGCCTGCACAATGATGAAAAAGATTTGCGCCATAAACAAAATACCTTCCGAACACAATAAACACGTCAAATCTGCGCCCAGGGCGCTCGCGGACACGTGGAATTGTTACGAAGTAGAGTTTTGCAATAGGGCCGCTGATATGAGGCACCGAATGATCGCCGGCACTCGCTAATTTCACACTCGTTCAACCAGTTTTAAAACAAGTGACGTGTTGAGGAGGGCAACAAAAACAAACGGTCTCGCGGCGTCGCTGACAAAAACAAGGATCCCAACAAAGCTTGAAGTTCATTCGGGTCCGAACGGCACCGGGCCGTTTTCAGCAACTTTGGCGTTTTTGATGGAACGCAGTATTACCGAAACAACCTTTGAACTTGGCAACATCAAGGCGCCAAACTGCAAGAGTTATCGACCTGCGACTGTCACCGTATGCGCTGTTTGCGAACACCGTATAAAGCGACCCACAGCGGTTGAAATGAATACGACCTAAAGAGTTTTGTAGTGTTGACCTACGTAATCTTGAAATTATGGTGTAACTTCTATTGATTATACGTTTGTTCCATTTGAAGAGAAAACTACGGAAACACTAGCTAGAGGCTTGGACTTATCTGGCCTAAACGCAGTCATCTTCTTGCTTCTTCTTAAACGTTTTTAAGTACTACGCATACTGTATTTATCTGATAATGCGTGTTTTATCTGCAGCTTAAGAATGTTAGCAAAAATCTGTAGTCAGACATATGCCGCTACGTGTGTCGCTTTTCTAAACTTTGCGGCATCTCGACCTTAACACGGTTGTTGAGAAACGCGAGAAATGACACTCACGTCAACTTTGAAAACCAAACGAACTTGAAAATATAAGCACTTATAATGGTAGACAACGTCAGGTTTGGCGTACAGGGAACGAACATTTGAAGGGGGTTACTTGACACAAAATGATCTGCGGTTTAACAGGCAGATGCAGAAAGGTCGCTTTGCTGCGTACTTGGCCAAATTTTACAAGCTTTTCTTTCACTGCCTTGTTATTTTCACAGTAGTTCGCACGGACCAGAACAGAAGGCGCAAGCCACCAAAAACGAAGTCCGTGAATCACAACAATGGAAGCACCATCATCACCCATTCGAAGACTCTGCCAATCACCGTTCCAGGGGCAATTGCTGGGCCCTCCTCGCACCAGCACCTCGCGGCCACTGTTCCGAACGCCGCCCTCGGTCACGTGACGACCGTGTGCAACCAATCGCCTGGCGGCAGGAATCTTTTCGGTGCGTTCGAACCTCCAGCTGCGACGCACCATCAGCAGCAGCCCACTATGCAAGCCTATTTCAAGTAGACTCGAGGGCGGATGCTGGATCGATTGGTGAGTTCATCGCCAGCTACCGCGACAGCGACGCTGCAGCAACAACTGCTGCTGCAGGAGGTGTCGCGCGCGTCCGAAACACGGCGACAGACAGCGCTTGTGGCTTGTCGAAGATCTATTCCAGGCCGAATGAACTTGTTCAACAAGCCTTGTTGTTGTTGCCAACACATCAGTCACTCATGTACGCTTCCTCTTTGACACGAAAAGGACTGTGACGCAACAATCAACGACAGGAAGCAATCGAGTTAACATTTTCAGAAACTGCTCGAAGAACGCCACCTGATGTCGCCTTCTGTCTTGCCTTCGATTTTGTTCCGGATCTTGTAGAGTCGATCGATAATTGTTTTTGACAAATATTTTTGCTTGTATACCCCACGCATTCCTGGCACAAATGTTTTACTGTTGCAAAAGTTTCTACTCTTTATTCTTCCTTTTGTAGATTCGTTACAAACTCACAAAACTAACGTTTGTGGGAAGAAACGCTTATGGGCGCTTAAGTCTTCGGACAAAATAAGAAGTTTGTGTGTATAGTGCAGACCCAAAGTTTATTCATGACTTGCACTCTCGAATTTTCCCAGTCTACTTCATGCATCATCCAAGATTACAAATGTTGTTGTAGCCAGTAACCTCAATGGCAGCATGCTGCATTCAAATTTATATCGCATAAGTGTGTTGAATTTCAAAACTGTGTTTGTGCTCGAAGCACCAAGACAAAGTAGCAAACTGCGCGCGCAATGCACCCGGTTTGAAAACAAACCAACTCGACTTATCCTAAAACGGCCTGCCCGCTGCTTTCTGGTAAACCTTAAAGGCTTCAAAATGTATGCAGTTTTACAAACTTCAATTTTCTATTCACGCTCCTGACATTGGCGATCATAGATAAATTCGCAATGAGCAATAAGCTCTACTCGTGCGCATCAACTCTTTTGATGCATGTGGCGTTGAAAACATGTTAACATTTGTTCGCAGTTTTTTATGTAACACATTTTTGTTCGTCCGTCATTTATGGGTTTTTATCGCGTATAGTGCAGGTCTTTTTGTGGAGAAAACTACAAAAAACGTCATTGTGTTCGAACCATGGCGATACGCACATCAAAGGAGCAATGAACTATAGTTACGCGTTTGCGTGGTTATCAATAAAGAAACCTCCCGTTGTTATATAGTGTACTGGGTCGTTCTTTGCTAGTTACGGATTTAGGCAATATCACAATTCGATTTACTGGGACTTTGTTGTTCAAGTGGTGTGCCACATAACGGAGTCGCCACTTTTGCGTTTATTTAAAAAAATACACAGCTCACAAAATCGATTGCATAAAATAAGAGTAACGTTGAGCAGACCACACCCTACATTCATCTGGACAGTTGTTGCACAAAGCTTGCAATAAACGAAAGTCTAGATTACTTTTCCAGATTATGAGTTTTTTGTTTCTTAATTTTCCAGAGTTATACGCTAAACTAGATACAGCACTATCTTGTCAAGTGCTTCAACAGAGTGTTTTTGGTATGAACAAAAATCATTTGGCTCATTAGCGCCACCCTACGACACGCGATTAAAGCCTCAAACGTCAGCTGTTTCATTGACACCCCAAAATATGTGTTATCCAACACACGTGAAAATACGCGTTATCCAACACGATTGCCAATCTTCTGTCACCGTTTGTGAACAACACGAATTTTCACGTGCGTAATTCGGGTGATTTTTTATGTTCGGTAACCTTTGGTTATAAGATGATGAACTTTTGGTATCGTTTGATGTAGGATCTTTGTTCACCAATGTATCCCTACAAACCTACAGTAGCTATAGAAATAGCAAAGCAAAGATTAGTGCAATGTGAAGACCTTCATCATCACACAAACTGGACAATAATTGGTATCTGCGACGTCTTAGATATATGCAATGCATGAAAACAACGTATAAGTAGATATTTTCTNAGTAGATGCTTATCTGGATGTCAAAGTTTCTCTGAAATGCACCGGTAAATTAGTCTACGCCTTATACATAAGAAACAACAGNCCACACTGACAGATACCTAAGTTTTCGTTCCGATCACCAGGTACAATGCAAGCGAGTAGTGGTGAGCACTCTGATAGTCAAAGCGGAAAACTTATCGTCTTGTGACGACAGCCAGAAGAAAAGCAGAGCATCGAAAAAGCACGTGGAAACCTCGGCTAGGCAGCATCGTTTTTTATTTCACATGAACAAAAAATTATATTAAATTTCCACACAGCTACAGGCAGCTGTGGNCATCCCATACAATCGTGGGTGAACAGAAAAGTTGCAAAGGGGCCTCAGTAACCAAAAAACAATTTATTTTTTAAACAAACAACGAAAATCGGTGGAATGTCAAAAAACACCAAAGACCCCATTAACCGTTATAATCGCCAGGGAGATGTATACAGCGCCCCATGCGGTACTTTCAACCAAAAGTACATCGGTGAACCAAAAGGTCTTCCAACAAACGCAAAAGTGAACACATAAGTTATACTACAAACTGCAACCCAGAAAAAATTGCTTTAGCAAAACATACGGTACACCTGAAGTTGGGCGCAGAATGAACTGGTGGAAGACAGAAATTGTTGCTTCAAATCAGTGGTTTTCAACCTTGTTTGCACCGCGACCCATTATAGCAAACCACTAATAACCTAACAACCCCCATCTAAAACTCGATTAAAGCCAATGTAATATAGCTGAGCTGTGTACATAAAATATCTACTCGCGACCCCTCCAAAAATGGTTCATAACTCCTGTGGGGTCACGACAGCACCCAGGCTGAAAACCAGCACTGGTTCAGACACTAATCGAAAAAACCGCTTCACTGGGTTGGTGTTTGTTAAAAATCGACCTCAGTGGTTCTTGACCTTTTTAATATCGTCACCCCTGAGAAGAACCTGATGAATTTCAATTGCCACTTTAAAAAAAGTAACAAATTACAGTTGCAATCAATTACTAATGAAACAACACAAAAATGACGTCATAATTTGAATTCAAACGTCCATTAAAAATATGCAGCGGGAAGGCTGATGCTGTTCTTTGTTATCAAGCGGTCAAACCTAATCCTTAACAATTGCAAACTCAAACTTCAGAAAAGCTTCTTTGTAGCTTCGTTTCTTTGGAACAATAATTTTTGGCTTACGCTATAGACTACACTACAGTCTACACTGCTAATGACTACTTACCACTAGACTATACGGTCTACGATGCATGAGAGACTTCGGTTCAATGATGTCATAGAATGCGTGGTGTTGTAAGTCAGAGGTGGCAGGAGTCACATTTTCAGACTCCGACTCCGCTCCTGATCCAAAAATTTGAATCCGGATCCGGAAATTTTCAAATTTGAGAATCCGACTCCTGTTCAAACTCCGGCAAACCATCGATGCAACCGAAATTCAGCAACGCTTGTTCCTATAAGTAGTGATATTTAGAAAGACCAGGCAATCTTCTGTTACTGGCGAAAATTAAAAGCGACTCCGGATCCGCTTGTTTTACAATTTTTGACACTAGCATCGGTCCGAAACAAGCGCAGACTCCTGCCGGAGTCGACTACGGATCCGTGACCATCTCCGTTATCTGTGAAACGAAACAACATATGAACACACACGAAACTCTACATACTACAAAGTTGCAAACATTTTAGTGCAACATAACCAAAAACGATAATCTAAAACACCCCCGAAAAAATATCAAATTACCCCTTTGGGGTAATAACCCACAGATTAAGGACCACTGGTCTGCGAAACGCGATTAATGAAAAATCCTCAAACTTTTTCTTCGAATGTCAATAAACAGCGTTTGGTTGCAAATATCTTTATGATTTAATCAATGTTTTAACATGTTTTATAACTGCGTTGTGGTTTTAGGTGATGTGGTTCATTACGTTCGCCATGGTTGATCTGTTGATTTTTTCGCGTAGTGCGTGCGTTGATCTGAGTCCTTTTCATCGTGTTTTATCGCATTGCACGCAGAACCTTTGCCAGATAGTCTTCAATAGGGATCTTTGCGTTTGTGCAAGGGGCTTGACATTCTAAAAGTTTGATAAAAACTGCAGTGGTTGGTACTTCAGTTTGGGGGGACGTGGAGCTTTGTTTGAGAGCTAAGCTTACCAAAGCCCCCACGTTTCGACGGGACTGATTTTGCGGCGGTCATTGCTTAGCTTTTTATCATTTTTATTTCTACGCTTCACTGCACCTCCTCTCTACCAGGGGCGGATCCAGCTAGTAATGTTGGGAGGGGCGATTTCTGTAAAATTTGGTATTCATGTCTCACAATATCTTCGCTACTGTAAGAGAGTTGAAGTATGCTTCACAAAACTGCTGTGACAAAACAGTGGAAGACAAAATGGCCTTACATCGCGAATTTTGTTTTCCGAATTGTACAAAATCATAGTGATTAAAGTCACTTTATTAAGTTTTAGGGGAGGCGATTATCCCAATCTCCCCACCTGGATCCGCCCCTGCCTGTTCACCGATGATTTGCCCTGATAATGCCTCGCTGTCAAGCGAGTTGAAAGGTCGGCGTCATTTTCAAAAACCAACTGTTGAGCAAAGTTATTTTTATTTAGACTTCCTGTTGGCTGGTTCTGCGAAGATGTCTGTTTTCTTGTTTTTTTCCTACAAACACGTCGCGCGTTCTGCATCTAGCAAACTCTCCGCATTCCACATCGATCCCTACAAAAGTCGTTCGCTAGGCATAGGTACTACGTATAGTTTACCAGTCACAAGCTTCGTTCACAAATCGAGACATCTGCCAGGGCAAAGTCTTTCACACTCTGTCACCCGGTTAATTGTCTTTCTTGTACCGATGTCTCAAGTGCCAGCCAAGCAGTAGTGAGGAGAAAAAATCTGCTGCAAGTTTGAACGTCCGAGGCAAGTAAAAGACATTGCAAGATGTTGCTTCTTTTTCTGGTTTCAACAAAGTTCCAGACAGGAACACACGACAAATCAAGCAGAGTTCATGAGCACTGAGCATGGCTCGACTGTTCCTTTGTACAGCAGGGATCATACAACAAACTTTAGTGTCAACGGAGCAGACGCAGTCAGGTCAAACTGCAATACATTAAAGCAAAATGGCCTGACCTTCGCAGCTGACTTTGCAACTAGGGTCTCGGCCTTCCACAACGAACTTATTCCGTACTTTGATGAGTCACGTGTTTTTGATAATTACAAACACAATTGTTAAGCGTCCTTAAACGCGTCACAAACCTTAAATTTGTTAATGTTTTTCCATCCACCCAAGCAAAGTATTTTCTCCCATGGAGAAGCAGACGAATTGTGAAACATGAGACTAAACGCCACAGGTGCATCTTTAACCGGAACCTGCAAATAATCTTGTAAGAAGGAGCTGAAAGTACCTCAGGCCACCTCGGCCATACACCGACAAACTGTCCGGAAGTAGGTGCTTTGCGACCAGGTCGTGCGTGACCTTAGACAAACATGAAGAGCATTGAGCCTTTTTCCTAGTAGCGGTAGCGTCGCTTAATCGAAGGAAAAAAGAAGCGCGTTGCCAATGACTAACCCTTGTTCTAACTCTCCTTACTGTTTTTGCAAAGTGATGAACAAATGAGATTACAAACGTCCAGTCATGGTTCCGCACAAGATGACGGCAACAGGCGACGTTTGCGATCACTTTGCCGTTGGCCTGACCGTGTTAATAAAAGCAGATGATTGGATGCGTCTAAAGAAATTATCCATAAATTATACGAAATCCATGTATTTTCTCACAAGAAAATCAATTGCTGAAGAAGAAAAAAGAATTTCAAAATACACATTAATAATGTTGTGTTGCATCGGAAAACGTCTAAAATATTTCGGTGTTTTGTAAGATGAATCTCTGAATTGGACCGCCCATGTCAAGTACTTAAAATAAAAACCATCGTTTGCCTCAAGAATGTTATATAAAATACAAAACTGTACTAATTAATGCTCTAGAATAATCTATTTCTGTTTCATTTATAGTCATCTCCAATATGGCATTTATCCTATGGGACAGCTTGCGATTCTGTGCTTCAGCCCCTTAAATACTATGCATAATAATGTGTTGCTCACTCTCACATTTTGTAATTTTAAATGTCACATAACTTCTTTGTATAACAACTGGGTTTTCTAAAAATAAAATAAAAGCTGTATATCAATTAGAGCTATCTATATTACTGCACAAATTTCATAGAAATACATTACCACAGTCGTTTAATGTTTCTTTCAAACGATTACTGAAACTCACTCTCGTTTCTAGATCAGCTGCAAGCCAAAAGTACTTTGTCCCTAGAGTTGACTCTTCTCTGGGCAAAAGAAATCTAGGATCTCAAGGAGCAGTGGCATGATTCAGCATACTGCAATAATTTAAAAGTTTCTCTTATGGTAGATTATCTGAAAGTAACAGTAAGTTTCTTATCGCGCTCTATACTATAGCACGTAACAAGCATGACTTTTCACAATTAACGTAATTGACTCTGACGCTTTATTCTCATCCGCTACATGATACTTATTCATTTCACGAAAATTGCTCACTCATTACCGTATTTATTCGATTGCAAGCCGCGGCTTATAAATTTTTTTCATCATATCGTGCGGCTTAATCAAGGGCCGGTTACATTTTTTATTTCTTTACATTATCGAAAGGTACAGATGACGCTTTGTCTTTCCTTGGCTACGTTTTGTTGAACAAACTCTTTTTCCGTATTCTATTCTCTTCAGAAAATTCAAATAGAATGTGCTTGGTAGGCAGTGCCAGATCAAGGTAGCGCGGAGCCCGTGGCATTTCAAGAGCGCGGAGCCCAAAGTTAAAAAAAAAACATCTCAACACCTGCTAAATCATAAAGTGTGTGGACAAGGTTTTTTAACCAATTCCGTACTGGATCTGGATCGTAAAATATGGCAACCCTCTGATCTCTACTGCCTCGTTGGAAAAGCAGTGTTGCTGCAGTACATTTTCTCAGGGATAATAAAACCACTACTTTTATCTGAGCGAAGATGTCATTCAGTCCCTTCGTCCACGCGGGGACTTTTGTAGGCTTATCCCCCTACACCAAACTCCAAGGCCCCCAAATTGAAATATGAAACATTATACATCAGAGCAGTTTTTAACAAATTTTCAGAATGTCAAGTCCCCTGCACAAACGTAAAGCCCCCTAATGAAGACTGTCTGACGACGGTTCTGGGTCGGGTCCAGGGAGGCGATTTTCCCCCCTAAAACCTAAAAAAGTAACTTTATTCACCATGATTTTTTCCAGTTCGGAAAACAACATTCGCGATATAAGGCCATTTTGTCGTCCATTGTTTTGTCACAGCAGTTTTGTGAAGTACAATTCATCTCTCTTACAGGAGCGAAGCTGTTGAGACTTGACTACAAATATTACTGAAATCGCTCATCCTAAACTGGATCCGCTCCAGCGGCGGTTCTACGTAAAATGATATAAAACACGATAAAAAGAACGCCAATCAACGCATGCGCTACGCGAAAAAAATCAACAGATAAAACACCTATAGAAGTTTTTCTGGCGACGGTTCTGGTGTCAATAGTGTTGACCGAGAACATTGGTCATCATTTTACTTGTTATATTGTTCGCCATTATTTCCTAGCATGGCATCAGTTACAAAACATACCTAGGATTTTTTTATCCAAGCGTACTGGAAATTACAACCAGAGGATTGTTTTGTAAGGAGGGGGCTGCTTCCAATTTTCCAGTCCCACCTCAATGACGTCACATCGTCAAATGACGTCACATAACTTGTTCAAGTAACCCGGAAAGATAAAGCACCTTAACATGTTGGCCACAAATACGCCAATCAGGTACTGATGATATGATGCATATTTCAGTTCCATTACATCACGAGTAATCAGCAACGCCCATCTGCGCTTGCTTGCGCCATGGGCCACCTGGTTCCTTTCGCAGTGAATGCTTCACTGGAGGCGAGTCAATGGCAGCACCGCGCGTGAGCTGTACTTGCACCCACCCAACGCCGAGGCTGGACAGGTCGCATGCATGATTTTCTTCGCTACGACCCGACCGGGAATCGAACCCAGCCACCAGCTCAGGTGGTACGTGTTCAACTGCACCACTTAGCTGGTTTATGCATTTTTTGCATGAAACGACAACTATCAATTTTTTGTCCCAAAACCGTAAGATAAGGAGTTAAAAAGTACTCGAATTGGAATTCTGCTTTTCTGTGGACTGAACATCCGATGAGACTCACCAACATGCTGCGAAGACAACGTATATTCAGCACCGCGACTGACCACCATCTTGATGGTGTGATGCGGTGCTTGTACACGTCACGCAAGACGTCACACTTGAAATGTGCAAAGCAGAAATGGTTGCAGGTGCTATCACTCGGCAGTTTTCAGTTGGCTTTCTGCAGGGTCGGATCCAGGGGGGCGATCGCTCCCCCCTAAAATCTACGAACGTAACTTATTCACCATGATTTTTCACAATTCGGGAAACAACATATCAGAACCGATTCCAAATAAGTCTTTCATCCTGTTCGAAACGTCTCATTGATGGCGATGAAAGGCTATTCTGTCGTCCATTGATTTGTCACAGCAATTTTGTGAAGCACACTTCATCTCTCTTACAGTAGCGAAGCCGTTACTAGACCTGACTAGCAAATATTACTGAAACCACCCCGCACCCTAATCTTACAGGCTGGATCCGCCTCTGCGTTCCCCTTTTCTAGTCGCACTTTGCCACGAAACGCTCTGCAGATGCTTGCGTTTCTTTTGTGACGCAGTTGCATTTCGTGCGGAACNAACATGCAGGCGTTCAAATTAAGACGCATGTCTTTGCCATAGGCTGGGTCCGCCATTCGCTTTCTCAGGAGATGAAACCACTGCAACAGATACCGCATCGTCGTGCAGGTCAGAAGGAAAACACGGCGGCGGACACGCTTCACTGCGTACAGCCGTGCCACGTGACGCCCGACGGTTTTAAGCGGAATTCCCCGCCGTACAGTTTCACACGGTCTTGGTTGTGAATTCTTTTTGCTCGTTTCGAAACTGGACACGACATTCAAACGCATGTAGATGATCATACAAAAGGTTGCCTGGCAATAGAAATTCAAAAATAAACTCCCACAACTTTGAAAAATGTCGATTTCTGGCATCCGAAACTCGCCCCGTTTTCAGCAACTCACGGCGCGCAACAATACAAAAGGTTGTCCACAGAAACCGATCATAAATGCTACAAACTTAAATTTCCGCACGGCAATTGGGCGGACGCCATTCAACGGTGCGAGCGTGTTTGTCTTGATATGAACGAAAATCTGACAAAAAAGATTCTCGCGCTCCTTGAGGGGAGAAAATCGGAAAAATCGCGTGATCGTGGAAAATCCGTAATTCAATCAGACAACCCAGTTTGGGGAAGTTCCCGTGGTTTGATTACAGTGTTTTCGGTGGTCCCACGAAAGCTGGGTCGTGGTGGTGCATTCGGCAATGCAAGAAGCTGGCTTCGCGCAGCACGACAAAAGCTACCGCGCGAAACAACAATAGCGCGCGCAAGGAAGCGGTTTTCATGCCACCTGTGCTGTGCGATGAGTTGTGAAGTGCAATAAAAACTTCGTGACAAAGCGCCGTTAGAATTAGCAAAGAGAATGGTCGCCGCAAAAATGCTGGCTTAAAAATGTGACGGTCGCCACATGTCGGTAGAGTTCGGAAACTGTCGCCAATGCGAGCAAGTGCGAAGTGCCGCGAAGAAAGGCGAAAGCACAGAAGTCTAGGAATGAAACACCGCTGGCGCTGAAACCAGGGCAGCGTTACTTTGGCCTAAATCAGGGTCTCCAAACTACGGCCCGCGGGCCAAATCCGACCCGCAAAGCTATTTCATCCGACCGCAGAGACATTTTGCCAATAATTGAAAATATATGCATTTCGTTTATGTAGCAGCCACTTTTACTCGGAGAGACGGGACTTTCGAATGAAGGAGTTACTGTCCATCCGAGATAGTTGAAGTACGAATCACCACGCCATCCGATTAGGCCAGAGGTCCCTGAACTTCTTTGTCCAAGCGCCACATAAACTATCATACAACAGATCAAGGGCTATTATACAACAGATCAAGATCAAAGGCTATTATAACAGATCAAGGGCTATTATACAACAGATCAAGGGCTATTATACAACAACTATTATACAACAGATCAAGGACAATTTTTTCCACCCCTTTATACCTCTTCAATACGTAGATTTCATGTCGAATAATTGGTTTATGCTTAGTTCTTATGTTTATACATATTGCGTGCATTGCTGCTGGTGCTGACGTAGACATATCGTACTGATTGTTGAACTTGAAAATGTTAAACAAATTTTTGCATCCTTCGTTTGCAGTGCTCTGTGAATGGTCTTTTGCTG
>JGI24159J19872_10010961_pt1 | contig 11893 bp, 8 predicted proteins | sample Ectturendosymbi4_FD_19872 | JGI IMG/M metagenome (IMG submission 19872) | reverse complement strand
GTCAACTGCAACTGAAAGTTTGCTATCAACAAAATGTAAAACTATGACTAGTGAAACAATTGACGTTTTCAACACAAGCTATCGAGCAGCCATTTCATGTACTTCACACATTTGCGTAGATTGTTTTGTCTATTAACTTCCTTCCGCAGTTTTCGAAATCTGAAGAATGTTATTTCGCTTGCGCTGATACTTTTTTAATGATGCGTATATTAGGATGAAGAACATGACAAGGTCCGCAAAATGCGTTACCGTTTAACAGATATGAAAATGGATTTGGATTTAAATCCGGCGGATTTTCAGCTTTGTGATGGATTTGGATTTGATAATCTTGTTTTGAACTTCTTCGCACATTTCAGTTCTGTTTCGGAACTGTAGATTACTGCATTTAACCTGTTAAGTTTGCTCCAGTGGGGTTTCTCATATCCGTTGAAATTGTATACCGTGTTTTTATTTGGATCACATACTATCAAGTGATGCAAGGTACAAGCCTGCTCTCTTATGTATGATGTCGCCAAATTTAAGGAATTTGTGTGGCTTTCATTGATTCCGTCCTTTTACTTGACTCATGATCGTTATAGTGTTTTATATATGTGTAGCCCAGCGCTAATGATTCACTTGTGCTCAGGCCGGTAACCAGCTTGGGACACCAAGGGGGGCGAAGGGTTTTCTGAGAGTGGCTCAAAATTTTTAAACTATCTGTTCAATACTTTCAAACTACAGTAAACCTCGGTTAATCCGGATTCGATTTGACCGACGATTTTCTCCGGTTTAGGCGAAGATCCGGATTAACCGAAGATGGTTGTTTGTTACCTGATGTCATCTAAGTACTGAGATATCGGTGAAAATTACTTATATTGAACACATTTACGACTCAACAGCAGACTTTCGAAGAAGCAAAACGTAATTATTGATGCTTTTACAATGGTAGATCAGATGAGTAGTTACCGCCATATCCAGGCAGTCATGAACAATCCCCAGCTCATAATTTTAGATTACTTGGCTGCAAATAAATATTGGATTTTGAACTGACGCAGATGTTTCTGCGACTGGTCCATAAGCCAGTGTTTTTTTTAAAGATTTGCAAAAGGATGTCGTGGTGGAGCTTTAGGGTGTCAACACCATTTTCCCTTCCATGCCTGATACGTTTAACTCATTTTCACAAAAACGCCAGTTTCCGTCCAATTATGCTTATTTGAATACGACATTTACTTTTGGAAAACACGCTAAAGACAATTTCATAAATAGAAATATTCAATGTAGGCCTGCACACTCATTCATTCACTCATTTTCGCGTCCACTTTTCCTTTGGGGAGAGTCGCGGGGCCAGCAGTCCTAGGAGGACTCGAAGTACCTCACGCTCAACAGCAATATCAACAAGCCAGTTCTGCTGGCTCCACACCAAGATGGGAGCCAGTTGAGAGCTCCACACCAAGATGGGACCAAGCAAGGTCAGAGATGTAGCCATGCCACCTGATCCTTGGACGAACTTTGGGCCGCTTTCCGATGGGTGTAGCCTGTTGCCTGGAGGAGTCAGTTCGGCATTCTTTCCTGGGATATTCTGCACCCATGGCGAACTAACGTAGCTGGTATCTCTCGATTCGAAGAAGTGGTTTGACATCCTGGGCTTCACGGATTACAGACCTGTGCTTTTTGTCATGACGTGCCACAATGAGAACTCTTCGCAAATATCTCATCGCTGCCGTTTGTTGTTTTGACAGTATTCTTTCAGTCGTCACCTAAGACCCATGACCACAGGTGGGGATCGGAACAAAGACCAATTTAAAAACTGAAAGTTTTGCGGTCTTTGAAAGCTCCCGTTTCGTCACCACGGAGCAATAAAGCTCACGCAGAACTGCGTTTGCTTTACCAATCCGCATATCAATCCCTTCGTTCCGACTTTCGTCACTCGTGGATAACACCCCAAGCTACTTGAATGTCTCTACCTGCTGCAGCATTATGTTTCCGCTCACTTGCAGCAAACACTGCCATGGGCGTCTTAAGAGACATAATACCTTAATCTTTTTAGAGCTGATGTTCGTTCCTGCTTGGTCGCTCGCACACAGCAGAAAAACGATCAAATGTGAGCTGAAGACCCTGTTGAGAAGATCCACGCATGCGGTCCCAATTCGTCCGCAAAAAGCAAAGGTTCATCTTGCAGTTCCCAACAGTGACAACCTTGTCCACGCGTCTGTGACTGTCTATCCAATTCATATAGACCAGGGCTCTTCAAACGTTTTGGGAGAGGACCACATAAGCTGTTGCACAACAGTTAGTGGCAGACATCTTGCGTAATGTGATTTTTTCGGGATATGTTACATTCTACGAAATCAACACAATTTTTGTAAACACATTATTTTTTCATTATCAGCAGAATGTGTTTTGCGGCCGGGAAAAATGGTTTCGCAGGTCGGATTTGGCCCACGGGCCGTAATGTGGAGAACCCTGATACACACTAAGAGAACAGCACACACCATTGTCTGAGTGTGGCACCAACGCTGAACGGTCGTGATTTAACTCTCCCGACACGGACGCAACCTTCTGAGCAGGAATGCAGTGACTTAACGGCCAGCAAGAGGCACCCATCAACACCGGACTCCCACAACACCCCCCACAGCTTTTCACGAAGCTTTTCACCGAGGTCGACAAAACATCTGTATGAGTCGTTGGCATCCTCCCAAGATTTCTCGAAAATTTGCTGAGAGTGGAAATTTGTTCTGTAGTGCTACGGCCGCGACGAAAACCGCACTTGGTATTGTCCAGCTTTGGTTCAATTGTTTTCGCGGCATCTTGGCATACACTCTTCCTGGGAGACTTAGCAAAAAGATGCCGCGGTAGTTGGTTCATTCACTCCTGCCTCCCTTTTTGTGTGTGGGGACGATCAATTTGCTAGTCATTCGGTACCCTTCCAACACGCCATGACACTTGACACACACGAGTCAGCCAAAACATCCAGCGTTCCAAGTTCCTCTAATTCACTATCAAACTTTTCGCAATTAGCTTTAAACTCGGATTTAGCAGCGGCATCAGAGAGCTTACTGATACACAGTTCTACAGAAGATTTCACCTGTGGAAAGTCAAAACACCCCCCCCTCAAAAACACTGCTCAGTTCTGTCAAGTGTGGTGCCAATGTTGGCAGAAGGAAGCACCATGTTGCATTTTTTTTGTTTTTATAAGTCGCAGTGAAGCAACGCACATTGCTTCATTCTTATTTTCTAACAACTGCTTCAATGCGGCCCAAATAACCAAAATCTCACTCCCAGCTCTCACTCGACAGCTTTGTTTTGCATGCGCGCTGCACGGCTGCAACTGCCGACCTTTTGTCTTCATTGTAGTCTGATGCATTGCCAGGCAAGCCGACCGAATGGTGAAACAGTGGAACACTTCCATAACTGCATTAAAGTGTTTTCGCAGTTTCGTACACCATACTGGACAAATCTGCGGCAGCATAGTGAGAGGCCGAAGTAAAGCGGTGCGCATGGCAATGCATAGATACCTGTAACACAAGATGCGACCCTATCGGGTGGCATCGTAATGTGCTTTAGATTCAGTAGATAACATGAATGCGTGAGTTCTCATTACTGAGTCTGGGACCGTTCTCGCAGAAACTATGTCTGGTTAACAGACCCTATTAATTGCCCGATTACAAATTATTTCTCGACGGTTCACACTAGAGAATGCACACACCAGTGAAGCATATAATTCTTAGTTTTAGAGTTTTTATTCGTCACGACATATATGTTCAAATAAAACAAAATGGTACTCACCAAAGTACGATGTTTCATAATATTCAAGTATTTCTCGACATGTTACAACGCTCACATAATTTTCATATCTTAACTCTGTTCGTTATGAGTTGCTATAAGGAGATCAACAATCTATTCGGATCGGTTCCCCTATTCAAGCAATTTGCTTATACAAATAAGACTCAACTTTGTATGTCTCGATAATCTTCACTTGGTAAAACTACTCGATTGCATTCAATATATATGTTATTAAATATTTCACCCCAGTGCGTACTACCTTAAAAATAACTGCACTCAGTGGGTACGTACACATTCACTCTACTGATACTGAACTGATATCGTCATGTTCACGTTTCACTGCTAGCGAGATGCGTTTCGTTCTGCGCGGCAAGGAATGATAGTTCAGGCGGAAATTTATCATCAATTACAATTTCGAATGTTGCTGTTTTCAGTCGAAAGTAAGTTCAGTCAAGAGGGGTTGATCCGGAGAAGGACCAAAGTAGGTTTTAATGACCGCTGCTAAGCTGGGTTCGACCCAAGCGGATTGCAAAGGGATGCAATCGACATGCTGAGCAGGAACGGGTGCACATCAAGATGTACGCGCGTGTTGCGAAGATGTAAGTGATTCTCACCCAAGTGTCGCTCGGCCACGGCGGCATAAAAGGGCTCATTGCTCACCTTTTATACGGCATCCCGAGGTGGTAAGCGGAAGAAGGTAAAACCTTCAACGGCTGAAGAAAGTAAACCAATTGACTGGACTTGTACAGCAAACGGAGATAGGATTTGGTCATAAACACGTTTTAATCCTGAACAACTTGCCTGACAAAACTACGCTAGTACAGTACAACATTCAGAATTTAAGCTGTCAGCACTTCACTTTCACAGTATGAGTTTCATAAAATAATCTGACAAAACTTCATTTTCACAATCTGACTTTAACAAAGTAATCTGACAGAACTTCGTTCGGACAAGCCACTTTCTGTAATTTAAACTGACAGGGATTAACCCGGACAAGCCAGTTTCTCCTGACCATTGCTGGTGCTTAGGTTCCCGCAACGACTTAACCGCAACCCTACTGGGAAACGGCGGAAAAAGTCTTGAAAAAGACTGATTTTTAGTCCAAAATGTGGCTGTATTTATACTTGACGGTTGCTCCAGAGTTGGTCAACTCCTCTTTATCCTGCATGTTCTTATTGGTTGATTCTTATTGAATCTTCTGGTAATTGGTTGATTTCAAAGGCTTCTGGAACTGTCGGGTGCTTGTAGGTGCTTGGGGTTTCACCCTTTGATTATCAATTTGTGTCACGTTGTACATTTCCGGTCGTAATCGTTTCCTGGTCGTGTTTGACCTTTACTTAATTTTAGCTAATTGTCTTGTGACTTCTGTTGACGTTTGGTGACGTTTTCACTGGGGTGACTTGAGGTTAGTTTCCCAGGATAACAGTTTTCAGTCAAGTCAGGTGACTAATAATCAGTTTTGATTGGTTGCAATCTTTTATCCTTGTTGTAGCTGCCTCGGATTTGAGGTCTTTTCAGCAGGTTTGTTTTCTGTATAAAGATGAGTTGTTACAGGCAAACTTGCCTGTAACATACCATACTTACAAACTGTAAGTTACAATTTCCACTTCCAACTTTTGCACTGGAAAATTGTTTCGGCCTAAAACATTGCAGCCATCTGTTGCAACAGCCACGTGCAGGAAAACATGCTTTCCTCAAATCGTTTTACTTCAATACAAGACAAAACCATATCTAGGCTTTCAGATTTTAGGATGTCACTGCAAAATTTTAGGGTGTCATTTTTACACCCAAAAACGGCTTAAAAAACACTGCATAAGCAGTCACTCTGTTTAGACTGTAATGCCCTCCAGACATCTTACTGTGCACAATACACTCGGGGATAATGTTCGACACAAGCACACTCAACAGTCAACGCTGATCAATAGACTGAAACTGAAACCGTGGTGCGGCTGCGTGCCTTGAGCGTTATGTTCAACACAAGCCATGCCCGTGTGTGACGCAATAATCGTCTCTACGATCAGTCGAATGATGCGTGCAGTTGCGGCGGTTGTTGTCATAATTCTATACGCTCGTTGGTGATTTTGAGCATGCTTGTGATGGGCCTGAAAGCTGCCGAATCTTTCCTAGAGACAAAAATTCGGATTACGAGATGTGAAAAGAGCAGATTTTATCCGGTATTGGCGAAGATTTTTATGAAGAAAAACGTTAGAAATCATTCGTGCTGCCAGTTTTATCCGGTTTGGCGAAGATTCGATTTAACCGAATCCGGATTAACCGAGGTTTACTGTACGTCCAACATATTTTTCCAGGGGGGGAGAAAAACTTTCTAGGGGTGCTTCGCCCCCCCTGGTACGGACCTGATTGTGCTGTATTTTGTACGTAGTAAATTGGTTTGTTTAATTTGCTGTCTCACTCTTCACAACTGAGCTTTCATTGCATTTGATGCTAATAATGCTTACCTTGACGTTTTCAAAATGTCCGCTATTNTGGTGCTATGACNCGAAGGTAGAGCATAAGTTAACTTGAGTTAGTTTCGAAGGGATTTTTTGGTACTGTNCTTTTTGCCTCATGAGGCAAACACTGCTTTGGATTGGTTGATTTATTGTATGACTCAGCTAATAAACAGAAACAATACAAAAGAGTCATCACGTAATAAAGAAAATAATTGTTAGTGAACATTAGAATAAATGAAAACACAGTGGCAAAATAATTTATCAATTTATTTTGCCTTTAGTAGAACTATTTTGCCTTTAGCAGAACACGATCAATAGAAAACTAAATTTAAAAAGGATTTAGATTTTGAAACTGTCAGCTTATCGCAGTGGTTCTCAAACTTTTTTTTTAAATACGCAACGGTCCCCCAGCAATTTTTAAAATGGCTCGCGGACCCCTTAAAAAATCAAAACATATAAACACGAAACAACACGTTGGTTTTTTATTGTATCAATGCGACGGGTGCACTTGCTTCCGTCCTATCAGTTCGGCTATGTTTGGTTCCGTTTTGGACAACGCAACCCTCATATCGTGAATCGCATCCAACCGGTTTCGAGCTGATGACTTGATGCAAAGTAGTGCCGAAAATGCAGATTCAGATTCGTGTTGATTTTTTTGGAAGGTGCTTCGCGTTCCCCAGAAAATTGTCTCGCGGAGCCCAGTTTGAGAACCACTGGTTTATCGGATTTGGATTTTGAAATGAAATTGTCAGATTGAACTTGAATTTGAAAAACCTAAATCCATTCATTTCTGCCATTTAATGTATTCAGCAGTCGTTGTCAAACGATTTTCTGAGCTTGAGGAAACTTGGTATCTTGAGGAATTAGTTCCTTCAAAGGAAGTTGAACCTTGTTGAAACATTGCAATAGTATATTGGCGACGGAAATCGGCAGCAGGCTGTCTTAAACTGTGCCCCTTTCCAAGGTTAAGTCGACTGCCCTAGCGGTCCTAAGGAAAAAGCGTTCACCTTTTCTCCAGGAGCGCTTAGGCAGTTGACTTAACTTTTCCATTGACAAGTTGAGAAGCGGGAGCGGCAACATTGAACTATCGACGGCGCAAATATTGCTTCAACTTACACAGTTAGTGAATCATCGTCTTGTGGATTAAAAAAAACTCATTTTGATTCACTTGGGGTCAGTGATCCCGTATGAAAAGATCTCAACGCATTGCAACTGACGAAGCTTAGATGATGACATCACCTACAAGTCAGTCGCTTCCCTCAAAGCGCCACGTCCTTTTGTGAATATCACATTTGATTTGAAGTATAACATTTTTCACGAAACCTTAATAAAAATTGATGTACATGTAATGCAGGCGAGCCGCGGCTCGAACCAACAGCTCTAATCTGATGCAAGCTGTTCTAGTGGAGAATTCCTGAATTCTGATTATTTCGATAGCTATGACTTCCAGGTGTGTTTCAAAGTTACTTGAAAAGTGCATTAAGGTTATTTTTTACAACACTACTTTTATCCAGATATAAGGTAATTTTAAAGCAAATCAATTATTGCAGTCTGCAATTCTCTCAGATCCTATCACTCCAGTGTGCTTTCAACATTTAATGCATTTATTCCAACCGATTGATTATTCTCAAATGCAAACAAGACGTTAACTCTTTCAACTTCTGCCAGCATTCCCAAAATCCCAAATAGGAATGTTGCCACATATTTGCTCTCAAGATGGAATTATAAATTGCTGGTTTAGAAAAACCAAAATAATTATTAGGCAATTTGCTCTTTCTTGATTCCAGAAATATTGAAAGAAGTTATGCGAATATGTTAAGTAACAGGATGCAAAATCCTCACTGGGTGCTTTATCTAGAAAACCAAAAAATCTTTATTTCTTTTGTTAATTTTTTTCTATTTTCAGAATCTCATCAAAAAACTGGACACTTTCGCCGGTCGTTGACGTCACCGACAAATGTTTCTCGATCGAATTGAATGAAAAAGTGCTATTTATTATTCCCTGACCGTTATTGTAGGTTCCACCTCTTTTGTATGGATGAGGGGAATAGTTTTATGTCTGAAACTTTGTGTAATTCAAAACGTTTTTGTAGTTACTTTTAGTTATTTAGTGCCTAAAAGGGAGTATATTTGTGATCTTTAAAATTACAATGAATGCCAAGTACTGCGTTTTTTCATGAAGTGTTTGCTTCATGGGGATGAGTAAACTCTGAGCTGACATCTTTGAATATAAGGTACATTTATTCTTGATAATTGTATTGTATTTCTGTGATTTGCGCAATAGAATTACCTCAAAATATTTTATTGGTGGTCTATGTTAGATTTAAAGCAAACCTGAAATAACAGCTGCCGTTATGGAATCTGAAGTATGTTTTGCTATGCACAACTGTTATTCGGATTCTGATCTAACACAAAGAAAGATGAAAGCTGGGCAGGTAATCGTTATTGGTACTGCGCAATGCAACATTGTCCACACCTTCAGTATGCTAAAGGGTGATTGCTGATGAAGTACCTCTGAAAGTGTATGTGATACACTAGTTATGACTTTGTCGAAGGACGGTGTTGCAGAACCCTGGGGCTAGTGGCTGAACATTAAAATAATTATTAGCTCATTGGTTTGATTTCGTTATCACTCTAGATAAACTTTTCTGTGCATTGCACTTTATAAATCTTGCCCATGAATCACTAACAGCAATTTCTATGCAGAAAATAAATCCATCAACTTCGCAACGTGGCCAGCGCAACGTCATGTGGAGAAGTAGGTTGGTTCGCGGCCAGCGTTAACGTCACAGAACACCAGCGTCATAAAGAACTTTCTTCCCTCACAAAGCATCCGTTGCAGCCCGCTGGTTACGAGCTTTCGAAATGACATCGCGAAGTGCGCTGATTGGTTTTTGTATCTGCAGAATTTAACCATAGAAGCTTTGTGAGGTGAAGCAGAGACAGATGGAACCTTGGACTTAATTTGTATAGAAATCGTTTTTACTGACTTCGCAAACGGTTATGACTTCTAAGCAGGAACTTAATAATCGCATAGCAGCCACAGATTTCTGCAGAGGTGTTGATGGGAAAAGGTGTTATTGGCAGGCAGGGGTGGCTATTATAACTTAGGGGCCCAAGGCAAACTCTCCGAAAGAGGCTCGAAAAATTTAAAAAAATTGTGATATTTCATGTGTACAATATGTGGTCTTAAAAAGGGGCCCCTATATTTATTCACGGTGTATCAAAAAAGGGGCCCCTATATTTTGCACATGCTATAGAAACTTTATTCGCTGAAGCCAAGTTAAATTTCTCATTTTGCCGGGAATTTGCTTCTGCGTGAAAGTCCATTTCATATTGTAATTTGTTTAAAGTCACCTGATTTTAAATTGTTCTTTGTCTACACATTAAAGTTGTTGAGGGGCCCTTCCTTGGCACATTTGCACATAAATTTTGCTTTATTTTGAAAAACATACGACTTGCTTCAGAGCTTATTAAATGTGCCTCTAGAGTGGCTCATAAGCCTTTTAACTAAACAATGCAAAAAACTAAGTGCGAAACTCCCACAAACAGGCACCCCACGCCATCTCTGAAAAAGAGGGGGCCCGCGGCGACCGCCTCGTTCGCCTCCCCTAATATCCATCCCTGCTGATATACTGTTGTAACGGTTTTCTAATTTTTTTTCTGTTGGCTTGATCACTACGTTCAGAAAAATAAATGCCACCACATTTTCCATAGTAGCAACCAAAAATCAGCAACAAAACTCCAGCGTTTGTTTGACAATTTCCTCTGCTGGAATCCAAAGATTAATGCAGCTATATTTATTGGGTTTATTCGATATAAGTGCAATAACAAGGTCGCGCGACGCAACAAGCGTCAACTGCTCATCAAGTATCAGTAAAAAATTCTGATCCTGTTTTATTGGCTCACCGACACGAATGTGTAATGTTTAGAAGAAAGTTTAATTTTCTATAAACAACAGAGTCCGGCAAGCTTGCCCATGGGAGTATCACCACCCACACCAAGGAGATCTTTTGCTGCACATTTTTTGCAGGGGCGCCGAAACAATTGAAGTGGTGGGTTTCGGAGAGAATAACTTGTTTCACCACGCTTCACTGCTTCTTCGTTTTTTTGCTCAGCTGCATTTGCTGCAACTGCATTTCCTGTTTGTTGTTTACACCATCTTTCACACACGCTATTAAAGCCCAGTTTACTATCAACCTTGTTTCTCAAACTGCTAATTGTAGGACACCAACGCACATGGGCGCAATTTGGTGGGGGACACGGGGGACGTGTCCCCCCAATTTTTCTGGTGGGGGGATATAATATGCCATGTCCCCCTACTTTTTCTCTTTAGGTTTTGTATTTGGAGAGGTTTCCAAAATAAAAGTGATGTTTGTCACGTTTTGTGCGAAGAGCTTTTCATGATAGATGGTAGGTTACACATAGCCAAGTTCATGTTGAAACAGAGTTTGGTGTGGTATCACTGATTCTGTTAGTTTATAAATTTTAGCTTCGAGAAAATAATTTTTAGCATTTTTCAAGTATCCAGTGCCGTGAAAGATGGTTAACTGCTTTTGTCCGAAATTTTACCCTGTGTGGTATACTGTTACAAAGGTTATTTTCTTGTGACAGTGAGAGTATTGCAGCTGCACATGTGGGAGACCACAATACAGCCATGATTTGTTCAGTGGAGAAATGTAACTGGCTTTGCTGTAACATTGGTTGCCACTTATTCAGGAACAGACAGCATATAATTTAATGATACTTGTGTATATGTTAGAAAGTTAGATTTTCAGGCAAATCTCTGCGAAGCGTTTGCCGAAGACAAGAAAGCAGCACCATTGCGGAGACTTAGTTTTGGGATGAGCACTTTTACGAAAGACTTTCTTCAACTATTAGTTAACAGGATTTCACTCAAAACGTTGGAGAAGTAGCTTACAGTATTTACCTAGCTGTAGATTGAGCTATAGGTCAAAACGTAGGGACTTGACTCGGAAATAAGGACAAAATATACATTTATCCTCACTTCTTGTAATGTTGCGACAATGGTGACCGACAAATAAAAAAGATATTTTTTCCGTGACTCTTACACTTTGTGCTTGTGTTGAATGCATTGGTTCGTAAGTCATCTGATTTACTTGAGTTTAACCAAACCCACAATGCAGCAACGTTTCCATCCAAGTGCGAAACATTTGCTTCACAAGTACATCACACCTAGATTTGTTGGACAACCTTTCCGTGTTAAAGGTAAAACTTCGTACTTTTTTGCCAATTCACCGTTGTGCATTTTGATTTAATCTCAAATATATTTCCGTGTCGTTATCCAAGTAGAACTCTCAGAATGAAACTTTTGACATGGTGCAGTTGTAAGTCAGGCCGGACTTTTCGGATCGGGACTGGCTCGGGATTAACTTTGTCAAAATATTTCGGGCCTGCATACAAAAATTTTTTATAGCATTAGGAGTAAGGATTTTTTTCTTTCGTGACGTAGATTTGTTGTGCTCACCGCGGTAACTTTTGTGAGTGAAATAATTGTATTTTTTTCAGCTAATTCTGTTTGCAAACACAGCTGCGTTCTTTTCTTCTCTGCTCGGATTAGTCTCACACTCTTTTTGAGAAGGCGACAGCGGTGAGGAAATTAGCACGCGATGGCTTTGCCTCAAAGAGATCAGTCACTCACGCGATTCTTGGCTTGT
>JGI24159J19872_10010960_pt1 | contig 11893 bp, 7 predicted proteins | sample Ectturendosymbi4_FD_19872 | JGI IMG/M metagenome (IMG submission 19872) | reverse complement strand
GATGGTGATCAGAATTTTATAATTTGATCCACGGGGTCAATCTCAAGGTCAAAAGGTCATCACCCCAAAATTTACCCAAATCACAAAAATGATGTCAGATTAGAATTCCTAGCTTTTTCCCCTTTTCAAAGATACCTTACTTTTCCAGATTGGACCACTAGTTCAAAAGATATGGTGTTTTGAAGTTGGGCTCCCCCCCTTATTTTCTCAAAATTTTCAAAAAATTAACCCCCCATATATCGGAAACCGATCAACCAATCACTGAAAAATTTTAGATTTGAGGTTTGGGGGCTGAAACCAATACGTATGCCAAATTTCATTAAATTCTGAAAGGGTAGGGTTTAGAATTTTCTTTTTTGGGTGATTTGACATGGAATGACCCACATAGCTAATAGCACAAAGTTTTAAGTTTCGCTTATAACCTAATGAAGTTCATGTTAAAAGGTTTGGTTGTTATCCCTAAAATAGATTCTATTGGAATAACAGCTGGAGACGCCAGCTCAGTTCAATATAATCATTAAACATCATAGCGTCTCACCCATTGCTGATCCTGATGAAACATTAATGTTTACAATTAATAAAGCCATCATAGTGTCAAACGTTTTATTTTTGAGAAGGAACCTACAGCTGATTTTCAGAAACTAGCCTTGGGCACTGTCTCATAATCAAAAACATGTATTTTGCAAAAGTTGGGCAAAGCTATTTGAAACATGCAATGAGCTTGTTTTTGAAAATTTATTGCATTGGAAGGAATGCTGCATGGATGCGATGTTATCAACATGGGCGCAATTTTGTTGTAAAATGTGGGGGGACAGGTTGGTGTGAAACCAACATATTACAAAACCTAAAGAGAAAATGTGGGGGGACATGGATGTTATATCTCCATTGTATGAAAAAGCGGGGAGGACGCAGTCCCCGTGTCCCCTACCTAATTGCGCCTATGGTTATCAATGATGTGCTACATGGATGCAATGTTATCAATGATGTGCTGCATGGATGCAATGTTATCCATGATGTGCTGCATGGATGCAATGTTATCAATGATGTGCTGCATGAATGCAATGTTATCAATGATGTGCTGCATGAATGCAATGTTATTAATGGTGTGTTATCAATGACATTTACTCTATGACACCACAATGCATATATTATATGTAATGACAATACTCAATAGTCATGCACTTACGATGACAACTAGCAAGTTCTACTATTACTACAGAAAGCTATTACCACTTCCCCTTTATCAGTGAGGGCCAACATTGCTATGAGACTTACTAAAATATATCACTAATTCCTCATTTCATTTTTCAGATGGTCTTGTTAGTAACATACTATTGAAATACATTTGTTATGAGTTCATTACTGAAATGCGATATTGGAAGAAAATTGGAGGAGACTTGGCATAAAATTTATTTTGCTAAAAGCGTAGGGTTTGTGGACATTGCTGAGCTTGCAGATGAGGATGTTGAATTAATCTGTCGCAGAATATCAATGGCAAAAAATGAGATTAAGAGTATCTGCAAGCATCACCACATGATGTACCTGTCAAAATACAATTTGCAGTGGAAGAAGTGTTGTGATCCATTTGCAAAACATAAAAAAAACTGTGAAAACAGGTTTGGTGAGCATTTCTCTGCTTAATAAACACATCATTGGAACTGTGCTTGGTATCACCTTTAAAACGACATGGTAAAAGTAAGCAGACGCAGACGCAAGCTGCTGAAGCTCGCCGCAAAATTCTCAAAAGTGCAAATGTACTTGGCTATGTGGAGCACTAAAAAAGCACCAGTTCAGATATGTTAAATGCAAGATGATGGTCTTGAAAAAGATAATAAAGAAAAGATTGAACATTCAGATCGACTTTGCGAAGCAATTAGCGAGAAGATACAGTCAGCAGACAGAATCACCAAATTGCAGCTTCTTACTTTGATCCCCAACACTCGGTCAGTTGAAAGAGCTGCACAACATTTTGGGTTTACCAAATATCAAGTTAAAAAGGCAAGAAAAATGAAAAAGGAGCAAGGAATTTTACCATGACCAGGGAAGAGCAAAGGTAGAGCTTTAAGTGAAGAAACGAAAGAACTTGTAATAAACTTTTATCAGAATGAAGAGTTTTCCAGGATATTACCTAGAAAAAAAGACAGTGTCAGCTTAGGTAGAAATGTACGTAATCAAAAACATTTAGTTTTATGCAATTTGAAGGAACTGTTCAGTGGATTCAAGACCAGATATCCATCAACCCAAATAGGTTTCTCTTCTTTCTGCAGCTTAAGACCTAAAGGGTGTGTCCTGGCTGAAGCTAGTGGTGCACATGCTGTGTGTGTTTGTACCATTCATCAAAACACCAAGCTGCTCATAAATGCTCTAAACACCAAAGAAGATTACAAAGATATGATGAAACTCTTAGTGTGCTCCACAGAGAACAGAGATTGCATGATACATCGATGCAGTGAGTGCCCATCATCAGACATTATGAAAGATCACCTATTTAACATTATAGGTGAATATGATGATGACACTGAAATAACATACAAACAATGGATTACAACTGACCGGTCAACTCTTGCACAAATGACAACACCAGTGCAAGAATTTGTTTCTGTATTAATTGGTAACTTGGAAAAGCTTACGTCACATTCTTACATTGCCAAATCACAATCCAGCTATGTATGACAACTGAAAGATAACATTTCAGCAAACACTGCCATTCTATTGTTGGATTTTACAGAAAACTTTGCCTTCACAATTCAAGATGAGATCCATTCCTATCACTGGAATACATCGCAGGCCACATTGCATCCTGTTTGTGTATATCATCGTGTCAATGACCACCCTCGATGTCATTCCTTTTGCATTATTTCTGATGATATGGATCATGATGTGTCATTGGTTCACCAGATACAAAAGGAATGGATTGAACATGCCAAAAAGAAAATACAAGGCTTGACAAAAATAGTATACTTTTCAGATGGATGTGCAGCCTAATACAAAAACCAAAAAAACTTTCTAAATTTATGCCATCACACAACAGACTTCAATGTAGCAGCAGAATGGGTATTTTTTGCCACTAGTCATGGCAAATCTCCCTGTGATGGGATTGGAGGGACCATTAAGCAAACAGCTACCAAAACAAGTCTTCAACGACCCTATAAAGGCCAGATATTAACATCAGCCCAATTATTTGAGATTTGAAGGATAAACATACATGGCATTAATTTTATATTTATTTCCAAAGAAACCATGGAACCAGTTCGCACTGCCATGAACCAGTGTCACCAGATAGCTGAAAAAGCCATACCTGGAACCAGGAATTTTCACTATTTCATTCCATTAGGTGACAAAAAAGCTGGCATCAAGAGGGTCTCATGCCAGGATCATTACGACCTTGTGCTTAATTTTGAGCATCAAAATGTTACTACCAGACCAACTCCTCACAGCTATGTGGCCTGTCTCTATGACAGAAACTGGTTGATTGGAATGGTGATTTCAGTGAATGATGAAGAACATGATGCAGAAGTAAAATTCATGCACCCACATGGCCCTGCAAGATCTTTTTTCTGGCCGTCTAGGGAAGACCTGTTCTATGTACCATACACCCACATTCTGCTCAGCATTGGCATGCCTTCAACTTCAAGTGGACGACAATACAGAATTTCAGAAAAAGATTTAAAAAAGATACAGTCAATGTTTTCTGACATGAACAATTAAACAGACTTGTAGTTATGCTTTGATGCTACATGGATTTTGTTTCATCTTTGAATGTTTATTTATAGTACAGTGTTTTGCTAAAAATTTTTGCAGTTATTGATAAGTGTTGCACAGTGAAGCATTATGTATGGCAGTAAAGTCACATTTAAGGTGGAAGATTTCTATATAGACTATGTAAAATTACCCTGCTTGAGGCTTAGTGCTCTCATTCAGCCATAATCTGCTTAAAAACGTGTGCTCAGTGAAGCATAAATTTGCACAGCTTGATTTTTTCTTAACTGAAGGACTGGGTGGTGTGTTTGAATCAATTTCAGTGTGTTCATGCATTTTTTAATTGAGTTTGTGTTATGTTGTTTGCCCCAGAGCAACCTGATTCAATGAATAATTTTGAAAAAGGTGTAAAAGTAACAATTAAGAAAACAGTCTTTTTTCACGGTAGGCATCAAATTTAATTGAATTTTCTTATTTGGCATGGTAGAGCATTGGTATAAGGATAAAATGTGAATTTCAGCTTTAAAATTTTATACCCATTTTTTTACAGATGTTCAAAGTCGGGCTTCCGAAAAATGTGTGAAGCAAATTGAATGCTCTATTATCATAAGCAGTTCTCTTAGCACTTTTAAAGTTGTTTTTTGACTTCCTTGGGTCTTAAAATGTCTGTCTAGCAATTTTCAGCCATCTAATGTCATCAGAGGCTGAGAAATTAGGAATTTAATAAAAATTTAAGCATGTTCACTGAGGTGCAACGAGTAAAGCTGACGTTTTTTAAAGTAATCATAACTCCATAATAATGAGAGTTTTTCAAAAATTTTTTTGCATTTTTTATTTTTCAGTGATATCTACAAGTGTGCCGAATTTCATTGAAGTACAAAACACTTGGTGTAACCCATTTGCTCATTTGGCATGGAATGACCCAAGGGCATATGTTGTACAATGACTGGAAAACATGTTCAGGACATTGCTGGGAAGTTACTGATTCAATATCAATACTACTGTAGTTTGGTATCAAAAATCAAAAAAAACTTGAGACAAAATTTTTCAAATTTAGATACAAATCTCGATACCCTTAAAAACACTGAATACCATTGACAAATCGATACCAAGTATTCCTTCCTATCACTACCACCAACCAGGGCTGGATTAACCATTGGGCAAACCAGGCAAATGCCTTGCACTTTTGGAGGCCTCACACTTGACATCAAAACACTCCTTTACTGGTTTTTCATGTTAGCTGTTCACCATGTGCCAAAATTTTAGAGCGCTTTGATTACTGCATTTAATATATAGGTTAAGGAAACTGACAACTTAGGCATTTATTGTTTTTAAGTGACTTAAAAGAATTGAACCAAACAACATCATGCTTTATGACCCAAGAATTAGATCAAAATCAGTGCATCTATACAAATTTTTCCAGAGGGGCAACATTGACATTTTGCTTATCCTTTTCAGGTTGCTGGTAGTGCAATGCACATGGACATTCACAAAATGCTTTAGCCTTTCTAGCCCATTAGCCTGTGCTGGTTGAACCTCAATTCTCAATCTTTAGTCAGCTGTTAGAAATGCTTTTTTCTTTTAATAAACTGCTAATATCCATTTTTTCGAGCAATTTCTACAAATAGTCATAATCTAAGAATATTCAACAATCAGAACATGAGTGGTGAAACAACAAGAATGTTGAACACCTTCACAAAACCGTTTCAAGCAATGAGAAGTAGAACTATATGTTGACAAGACTATTGGGTAACTTGCTAAAGTCAGAACACCACACAGGCTTTAAGAAAAACTGAGCAAATGAATTATGAAAATTCACCACAGTAAATATAGCTTTTCACTTAGTGCTCACTAAGAAGTCAGAAATAAACCTTAACGATAAAGACAGATTCCCACAAGTCTGCATAGATGTATTCTAACAAGCCACATTTTTATACTGTGTGAAAAGAAGCCTGCATACACTGCATGAAAAGAAGTCTGCTTTGCCGCAGAGTGACAACCAGCGTCACTTCAATAAGTTCATTACTAAATATTATTCGCAAGCTACTGCCTTTGTAATTACTGTATAATGCTTGACATAACCATTAGTTGCAAAGTGCTTGTCGTGATCATGAGGGTATCAGTCTTGGATCAAACAGATCATGTGACAGCTAGTAGGTGCAACTATTGTAAAGCTCCCATCACAAAACTTCAATCAAGTACAGGGGTGCATCTATCTAGGGGGTCTGTTTGGCTGTCATGACAGACCCCTTTGTACCGCAGGTAGGCTACTCAGCATTAAAACCGATGATAAAATATCTCCTCCGCCGATTATGCTAGAGAGCTGTTCAAGGGCTCAAACGGATTGGACAGTCTTCTAGATTGCACTCGAAAGAAAAATTTTTGGTTGGGGGATGCGGATTTTTTGTGAGTGACGTCATAAGTAAAGTAGTTTTTGGGCCATTTTGGCTGATGTTGCTTGGCCTAAGGCCCAACCGCTAGGTCAAAGTATTTCGCTGAAGTTTTCATTAGAAACTAGGCTCGAGTCCGAGTCTTTCGAGACTTTGATCAACTTTCTAGCGTTTCTGGTTTAAAAGTTATGATCTTAACTAAACAATTTAATTAATTAACTAATTAGTCAAAAAATTTTATTAACTTAGATGATAACTTTTGAATCTGAAACCCCAGCAGGTCATCCAAAATATCAAAAGACTTGGATTGTAGCCTAGTTTCCAATAAAAACTTCAGAGAAATACTACCATCTAACAGTTGGCACCTAGGGCCAGGTGAATTTGGCCAAGGTGGCCAAAAAGTCCTCCACTTATGACGTCACTCACAAAAAAACCGCACCCCCCAACCAAAAAATATTTTTCGAGTGCAAGCTATAAGACTTGCCGCGTCTTTTGACATTTCGACAAGGTCCATAACCCGTACAGGAGTGGAGATATTTCCGCGCAAAGCCACGTGCAATCGAGCTGTTTTTTTGCGAACCGCTTGAATTAACCTGGACGTCAAAGTGTTAACATATTATCAGTCAAGCGTTGTATTTCGAAAATAGCATTTTTGGAATTGAGCAGTTGACAATGTTGTTTTCTGCGCAAAATGTCCTACATTGATTTCAAGTAAGTCACTTTTACATTACGATACTAAAGTCATCAGAGCAATTGCAACTCAATCGTTCTTTTCCGCAGTGATTTCGCAAGTATATTTATTACACCACCATCTTTCATAGACAGCGCTACACAGATGCAGTTGTGCAGCTGATCGTCAGCTTCGATTTTATAAGTGTATGTACGTATGTACAAACAGCTCTCATTGCTGTGTGGCTGACATTTTCTAAATGTTTGATAAGCTAAGTATCTTTTCAGCACCATGTTGCTAAGAACAAACATCGATTGTGATTTAATAAATGCACTGTGACCAAAAGCAATGATAATTTGGAAATCTTTCCTCGTGTGTTTCGACAATCAGGTCAATACCACTATCTATTCTAAATAGTTAGTTGTGCTAGGCTACTAGCCCTACTAATCAAGTTTGATTGATTGGATTTTAGGTAGAGCTCAATCAATAAGGCTTTTTTGGGCCGATACCGATGTTGTTATTTTGCATTGCTGATAACCGATGCCGATATTTTGCAACACTTAAGCCGCACTTGAAAGACAGTACTTCAGTGCGATGAAGAAGCGTATAACATGGAATTCTGCGCAAGCCTGGGTCACTGAGATACTCAAAAATCACGGCCTTGATTGCAGGCAGCCATCTGCTTACCACGCAAAACCTTGGAGCGAAAGTTACGTCATAAACCGATTTATTTGGACAATTGCTGAGTGGTCTGAATATTGCGCTCTAATTGATGCAGTCAGAGAGCTGCGTGCTGTAAGGAAAAGTACAGAGAATTTGCGTTGATTGATCATAGATGAAGTAGTAACTTGGGCTTCCAAACACTTCGTGCAGAAAACTAGCGAAGCAGCTTTTATGAGCAAAATTCTGCCCATATACGATATGCTGTATATTGGCAGAATTTTGCCGATATAATACTTTGGCAACATTGCAAAATTAATAGGTTGATTTCTTAAGAGAAAGTGCAGTTTTATGCTGAAAAGTTATATCAAAAGCTGCCCTTCCGCTACAGACCCCTTTTTTCCAGGCTAGATGCGCCACTGGTTAAGTAGCATGGTTCAATTGCTTTTGCATGGTATTTTGTTGAGAACATTTTTTCTAAACAGTGTATGTTTTGATCTGCAGGAGAGTGCAGACATATCTTATCTCAATGTTTACTCGCTTATAAGACGGGGATCTTTCCTCGAGATTTCGGGCTCAAATTGGGGGGCCTGCCTTATGGGCAAGATCTACAGAGATAGAAAATAGTTCACTCAGAACTGTGCAGATATTTCACAGTTTCTGGCAAAAATAAACAACAGAAACACGTACCAGTAAGCCGTAATTAACTGTCATGCTATGAATCAAATAAATCTTTTAGCCTATTGTGAGTCAGCGCCTCGTTCATTGAAGGGCACGCGGGACTGACTTCATTTTTCCCTACAACGTCATACCGGTAAGCACAATGCATCCACAGTGCTAAGGAAGATCCACACCTGCTTTTCTTCATCTTATAAACGAGTCTAAACAGAATCAACCATCTCCCAGGTGAAGATGGGACCCGTCTTACAAGCGAATAAATACGGTACATATGTGAATGGACAGTTTGTACAGTGAAGATGATCAGAGAGTCTACAGAGAAGATGGTTGTGTGGTGTCATGGTAGCAAAAATATCACTTTTTGTGATATAACTTTTTGTTTGAACAAATGAACCATATACGAACTGTTTTCTGTACGTTTATTGTGATACAACTTTCTGTTTGAACAAATTAACCACATACAAACCGCCATACATGGTCACCGCCAATTGTCTCTGAGGTGTAGGCTTTATCATATCAGTTTTGACATTTTTGACCAGTGCTTCTGCAAAGTTGAAACAAGGGCATGTGAAACATTATACAGTTGTGCTAAGCATTTAGGGGGCTTTGCTGTCATAACTTTGCCTGGGGCCTCACATTCATTAAACCCGGCCCTACCACCAACATGGTGGTAACTTTTTACCACGACCTTTGATCATTTGAGAATGAACAAAACAGCCAACAAAGTCTGTTAGCAACTGCGGAGAATTGGCAATAAGACATGTAATGCATTATAATAACCAACTTCATATTCAGAACAAAAATTACCATTGCCAAACCACTTTGACTGTTTTACCTGAAAAAGGTTTGGTCAAACTATACTCCCGCTTCAGAAAGCCTCCATCTGGTGGAACTTGAGCATTAACAATATTAAACACCAGAAATACAACTACATTGAATAGCATATTTACAGACTAGTAATGTATAACAAAGTCTATTTTCATACAGAGTAACAACAAAACACCTTCGTGAAAAAAATGTAGCAATCATACTAAACACAGCCACAAAACTTGAGTATAAATTATAAGTCAGTTGTAACTGACCATGATCCTATTTCAAGGCAATAGTTGGAGATTTTACACAGAATCTAAAATATACAAGCATGTCCCTAAAGTAACATAACTAGTACTATATATACTGCCAAAGAAATCCTTTTAGTAGGCCTAGCTGCAAGATTTTAGTTTATATTCAAGGTGCATTTTTTCGAAGTGGCTATGGAACTGCCTTGCATGACGCAGTTCAAATAAAATGCTGAGTTTGCCACTCAAGCAGCACTGTCGTGGTAGTGTAGCAGAAGCGTTTGTTTGCTATGGCAATGGTTTTCAGTTCAGCTTTCACCTTGGGGACTTGCACGTTTCACTTCATGTGACGAGTTTATCTTTACATTAAAGTTTCTAAACTTTTCCCTTCACATTTACAGTTTAGGTTTGTGGTTTACGTTTGCACCTTAGGTTTAAAGGTTAGGTTTAGGGTTAAAAATTTAGGGGTTGGGGTTTAGGTTTTACGTTTAGTACGTTTCTACCAAGCCTACTGCACTCTCGTCGTGCATTTTTGTCATGTTATAGGTGGCAGAGGAATAAGGTTTCAAATATCAAGGTCCACAGGCAGTTGTGCACCATTGCACTAAAGGCTCAAACAGCTTCTGATACATTATATTATCAACTTACAAAACTTATGAGATAAAAATGTCAACAAAATTTTAAAATATACTTGTAAAAGAAGCATAACAAGCCCAACCTTCCACAACTTAAAAACACATATGTAAAAAAACAAATGCAACTTCTTCAAGAATGCATATACCATACAATCGGTCTTTATGCATGACTGACCATAATGAGTTCAGTAGAATATTTAACATAATTACAATGTTGTATTTTATATTAAAAAAAAGAAAATATCATTTCTTGAACATAAAGATAGTTGATTAGAACTTTTAAAAAGTCAAGGTAACTTGACCAAAAATTCAAATGGTAAAACCTCCAGACAGAGGCAAGATATGTAATTAAAGAATAGGTTCTGCTTAAAAACAGTTCCCTATCTTAGTACTGTACCAGTATCTGAAAGGCTTATTTAATAACAAAACATAACAACCAACTTCCAACTGGGACCTTGTTTTAATTAAACACTTTTAAGGTGAGCATATTCATGAAACTTCTTTACTTTTATAATACTTAGTAAGCCTACACAACACCAATGATTAGTTTTGTGAAACACACAAATAATAACAAAAGTGCAGGCACAATGTACTGGAGTGAAAAAATAGCATCAAGCAACAAAGCTGAAAATATATTTAATAAATATAATTTATCATCGGAACTTTGTATTACTTTCTCCTGAATGGGTAATACTTATCACATTTGTAGCCAGTATACAAGATACTTGTACTTTGAAATCTTGCATTGAGCTGCTATTTTCACGCCACTTTGCAACTCCATAACTTGCCAGGCAATTGAGCTAGCGAGCTGTTCAAACCCTCAAAAGATGCAGCAAGTCTACTAACTTGCATTAACAAGATTGGAAAGTTTTGGATTTCAGATTTTTGTGGGTGATGTCATAAGTGGGGTAGATTTTAGGCCCATTTGGCCCAGGTTACCAGGGACTGAGCGCCAACATTAAAGTGAATTTGTTGACTCAAGCTTAGTAGGCTAAATCCAAGTCTTTTGAGCTTTTGACTGACTTTCCACCAATTCTGCTTCCACAGTTATAGCAAAATAACCAAAATTTGGGTAAAAAAATATTTTTGGGTAATTTTTACCCAAATTTAGGTTTTCTTTTTGCATTGCGTAAACTACAGCTACAGGCGGCTGCATTAGCTCCATGGTAAAGTGTTAGCCTCTCAATTGAAAGGTTGGGTGTTCGATCTACGACCACTGAATGAATAGCCATAGTGCTCCTTGGGCAAGAGTGTTCATGCCAACCACCCCAGCAAGAAGCAAATCTCAAGGTGGCCTACCACCGATTGCCGTAACCAAAATCAATAAAGTGGTCATGTGATAAATTCAGAATGCATGGCCTGTTTAGTTGACTGTGACATCTGTAATGGCTCGGTCCAACGGACAGGTGTTGACATGGTTTATCAGTGCTGGCAAGATGATAGCAACCTCTTGTCTGCATTGCGTAAACTGTAGCTTAGGCTAAACCACAACCTTGACTGTAAACTCTAGGCAGTGGCTATAGGTCCACCACGCATTGAATAGAAGGCTGAGTTTGTTACACCACTGGCACCATCATCATAGTGTAGCGGATGTGTTTACGTCTGCTGTGCGAATGGTTTTCGGTTCGGCTCTTACTTTGGCGACTTTATTTTGGTAGTAATGGTTGCATATTTCAGTTCATGGGATACTGAAGTTTTTCTTTACTTTTTTCAAAACTTTCCAAGCTTTTTCGTCCAGATTTACACTTTAGGTTTAGGGTTTACATTTGGGGGTTAGGTTTAGGGTTTACATTTGGGGGTTAGGTTTAGGGTTTACATTTGGGGGTTAGGTTTAGGGTTTACATTTGGGGGTTAGGTTTTGGGTTTAGATTTAGCAGTTAGGTTTTGGGTTTAGATTTAGCAGTTAGGCTTAAGGTTTAGGTTTAGGAGTTAGGCTTAAGGTTTAGGTTTAGGAGTTAGGCTTAAGGTTTAGGTTTAGGAGTTAGGCTTAAGGTTTAGGTTTAGGAGTTAGTTTAGGAGTTAGGTTTAAGGTTTAGGAGTTAGGTTTAAGGTTTAGGAGTTAGGTTTAAGGTTTAGGAGTTAGGTTTAAGGTTTAGGAGTTAG
>JGI24159J19872_10010955_pt1 | contig 11894 bp, 4 predicted proteins | sample Ectturendosymbi4_FD_19872 | JGI IMG/M metagenome (IMG submission 19872) | reverse complement strand
TTTACGACGAAAGGCGGAAGGCCGCAGCCTTTAAAGGCCGCTTATCGGTCACGCACTGCTGACAAAAAACTACCACGACAAAGAATCAAAAAATCGAAAATACTTTTTCATCGCGCGAGGTTACCTTAGGTCAAATGCGCAAAATCGGCATCCATTTCATCATCTACCCCGTAACCAGGGGGCCGCAGACCCCCAAGAAAATGTTTCTTCCCCCCCTGGGAAAATATGTTGGACATAGTTTAAAAAATTTGGGTCCCTCTCAGAAAACACTTCGCCCCACCTGATGTCCCAAGCTGGTTACGGGCCTGGGAAACAAACACTTGATAACCCTTGACGACAACATGCTAGAGCATGCGACACAAAATGGAAAGCGCGAATACTCGACGATATCCAACATGTACACAGTTCGAGACCTTGATGGTAATGACCACTTGAAGTCAGGGCTCAAATGGTTTGGTAACCTTAACTTCCCTGCCTCTAGCACAGTGCGTCTTAACCGGGTGAATGGTTCACCCCAGGGTGAATGAAAGAAGAGGGGTGAATAAATTTTCTGTTGTTCAGATATTTCATTATCTTGTTCTTGTTTCTTTACCCAACACATATTAGCAATTATGAATAATATGCCGAACTTCAGACATTTTAACTTTTCGTCTTTAAAGCACTTAGCAGCTCATCACTTCAGGAAAGCTGTACGATGATACAATTTACTACCTTTATGACATAACAAGGATGGATTTTACCGAAAGGTGCCATGTTTTACTCACTCGAATTAATGACAGAATCTCCGTGTGCTCTGCATGAGCATCCTGTATTCCTGTGCGAAGGTTATGTGCTAGAATCGCAGTAGCCTACTTCCGCAAGTTTCATTCTCAATCTCGAGTGAAAGCCAGACATGAACACTGATCAAGTGATCAGAGTAGACTTACCGCTCTAAGCAAACTTAGCAAAAGAGTAGCCTTTGTGTGACATTTTTTATCACCAATTTGGGTATTAATTCCAACATCTAATGCGCGTTTATATCTCAGGTATTACGTACAGAAGGTCCAAGTAATACGTACAAAAACGCTTTGTTTTGATGACAGTAAATGTAACTCTATACATGAAATCAACCAGTATACGCCAGCTTTGCAGTAAACAAAAACAGATTTTTTAAGGAAAGCTAGCATCGAGAATAAGTTTCCTTCAGCAAGATTTTTGTCAGAACGTCTTTCAAAACATATTTCTATGAGGATTTTTAGGTTGGTTTGTTCATATTTCCAGAGTATAAGGAAATTGCACCCTTCCGGCAACTGGAGCTCATGACTACCATGCGCACGTCAGAGAAACGATTTTCGTTTTTGGTCACGTTCATGGGCGTCGGAAGGGGGAGGAGGGGACCTTGGATTTTGAAATTTGATATTTTCCGATTCATTTTTTGTAGAAAAATGTTTTTCTGAGAGTTCTGATTTGTTAAAATGAAATTGCACCGTGGTTGGACCCCCTGGAAAAGTCCACTACTGCCTTCCCTGAAAAAAAATTTCCAATGCTCTTGGTCGATCCAGGGTTCCTACGCAGTCTGGAAAAGTATGGAAACATTTTTGTTATTTTCCAGTCAGGAAAAGTCTGGAATAAAATTTTGTTTTGGTCTTTTAGTATGGAAAAAAAATGTTTCCAGACTTGATCTTTTGACATACATGTTGTTCATAATATTTTATTCAAGATTGATCTAATTTTACTTATATTGTGTTAAATATTACAGTGCCTGTATTTAACATGGTAGGTCATACGAAAATGTTACGTCTGGAAAAAGTTCGAAAATGTCTGGAAAAGGTCTTGAAAAAAAAGTCTGGAAATTTGTAGTCACAATTGTGTAGGAACCCTGTCGAGCTGAAAACGAAAACGCGAAATGTGCAGAAATGCTTCGACTCGTAGCTGATGGTGGCACTGGAGAAAATGAATTTAATATTCTTCGGTTCGAAAAGTTGATCACTAATGTTCAAGAGCAGTGCAGTAAAATATTTATAGTTTTGTATTGTCTTTTTGTGGTTTTATTTTTGTGTCTGTAGTGGCATAGGTCTGGAATTAGATTCTCCCTGCGCCCATAGTTTTCAAGTTGTGTCGTCGATCGTTAAAACACACCTGATGACTACATTTGCTGTTTTCGTAATCTCCCATTTCTTGACAGTCGATGCGGATTCGGCTGTCTTTAAATGAGTCACTTAGCTCAAGCAGATCTTGTACAAAAATCAAACACAGCAATAACATCGTAAAGGCTATTGTTGTCACATGGGACATGAATCTGCAGTAGGGTGAATGAGAATAAACAACCGATGGCAGGGGTGAACGTAACCGAAAAAGGTTAAGAAGCACTGCTCTAGCACATGAAATTGTGGATTAATTTCTGAACACGTTCTACAAGATGAGCAGCCACGTTTCACGTCGTCAGTAGAAAAAGGCGGGTTCTTAGAACGCACAAAAATGCAATAAACGTGTTACCCTAGGATGACAAAGACCTTGGTGCAGTTCTTCCAAAATATATTGAGAAACGGTGGAACAAAACGCGCGCTTAAGTGAAGTTCACGTGGGCTTAGCGATCTTAACATGAAAGCAATGGGCCGCCCCCTGTTGATTCAGTATTGCAGAAACCGCCACGTTAGCAGCATCGCACTCCACCACTAACGGCAGCGATTCGTCAACCGCTTGCAAGGATGCGTCAGCGGTATTTTTCAACGAATTAAGATATTTTACGCGCTGTTGATCTAATGGAAACTAGTTCGTGTTTTACGTCGAGTTATTCTATCGGAAAAACGAGGCATCCAGTTTACGTGTTACCACGTAATCCCGATGCTTGTTGGAGCGACTTACGACCCCTGGGTGCAGGTAACTCATGCAACGGCCGTAATCGTTCTAGATTAGGCTTAATAAACCCGTGTCCAACGCTATACCCCAACATTCGCTGTTGGAGACAACCAAGGGTTGAGTACGCGAAGCCAATATGCTAGGTCTAATTATTCTGGCTTCGTACAGTCTTTTTACTTGTGTCTGAATGAATTCAGAATCAGGTGCTCTATATCTCCTCGACTGTACAGCTATCAGACTACAATCTGTCGTTAACGTACCAAATATACATTGCATGCTAACGGCAGCCACAGCGCTTACGTTTGCTTCGATGCAGAGGATATTACTAACACTGGTTTAGAACCAGCAAACTCAAGCAAGGCTTGATGAAAGCGCCGTTGAAAATCTTGCCCAAGCAAAGCGACACAGCAAAGACTTTTCATCTGCACCAACATAAACATTGTTGTACACTTTATCGTTCAGTGTCAATCCAACATAAAAGCGCCCATTTATATTTCCCAACAGAGAACCCAGGACCATAGATACATTAATAGTCGACGTATGAATAGGCATTAGGCAAATTCAAACATCTTCGCAGTTCTTCGGTTCATATAGCTCAGACAGCTTCCCGGGGCAATATATTCACACATGCGTTCCACAAACATACGAAACTCTGTCACCGTAGAAGAAAGACACTCCGAAGCTTGCTCCATAGCTCATAACGAAGGATGAAATACCGAAGCCGAGGCGGATGTGGTGGTATCCAGCCGTTGTGCAGGTTCTTCACACGCCTTTGCAAAATGCACTTTTCCGTGGCATCGGAAGCACATAGCAGGACACTTCTTGTAATCATGATTCTTGTTTCTACCACAGAAGGCGTACCTGTCGTGAGTGTACGTCGCAGAGGTCGAGTAATCCAAGGTAACAGTCATCGACCGGGCACGCAAAAGCAGAATATCTTCCAGGTCTTCAGAATTCTTTTGCGCAGTGTCAAGGGCGCGGGTTCTTTCAAAAGCATCAACTGTGAAGGTGGACTCTTCAAGCAAGCGCTGGCGCCAGACGAAATACCACTGATAAACCCGTCGCCCATCTTACTCTTTCTGTAACACTACGCGGAACTTGCTGTTTTTGGTTATCGCCTTAATTCCTGCAGAAACTCTTCTAAAGATCAACCAGGTTGTTGCTTGATGGTCGAAAGCGACAAGGAAATACTTCGTTCAGTCCTTTCATGAACAAACTTTTTACAATAATAACATGTCATGGCATGTTTGACACTCATCAATGTGCTCATAAACGGTCCACGCCAAATAATTCGTTAGTACATGTACATCCAACTTGTTCATGTCTCAACAGTCTCGTGAGCCGTAATGTAACTGTTAAATGTCTTTTTTCAATGCTTCCACTCTTTCTCCTTCGTTGCACCAATGATACTAGGTCTGAGCGCTTTTGTCATTGCTAACGGCTAAGATTGTTCAAAGCAATTACAGTCAAATAAATTGTCATAAGCCTTTGTCTAACATTTACCAACAATAACAATAACAAGTGACTTAGGTTTTTTGAGTCTGCATCCACAACAACAAAGAACTAATAATGATACCATAATAGCAGTTATCAACTTATCTCACGAACGCCCGAGCGTCTGAACGCTGTGAAGTCCCAACCAGGGTTGCCAGGTTGGCCTTTTCAAGGCGAAATTTCAGATATCTGGCTTCATTTCAAGTAGGTTGGCTACATAATTTTAGTTGGCCTTTTGGCCTCATCTCAAGTTGGTTGGCCATAACAAATTTATTTGGCTTTTTTGCCTTTTTAAGATGAAAACATTTCCTCTAAGGAAAAATATTACTATTCCATTTTTTCCGCAACACATTTGCAAAATTTTTGTAATAGATGCTATACCAGACCGACACCCGCGTTCTGATATTGGTTGGATTTGAAGGATGCTAGATTCGAAATAATTTTTTGTGTATTCACTGGAAACGTGTGCACTGTATAGAGCAGGGGTGGCCAAACCTGCTCCATGTATGAGCCGCATGTCGCAAAACCCAAGTTACAAAGAGCCACAACATAAAAATCTAAAAACACGAATTTATTTGCGATCTACGCTTCTGTGACATCGTAATACTTTTTGGAACGACTAACATAAGTAATACTGCAAGGCACGCTATAGCTACCACATTACTATTTTGCAATATTTGTACACTTTGCAATAGAAATAAAAAACAAATATATAATTTTTCGGAAAGCTCAAAGAGCCGAATGCAAAGGTTCGAAGAGCCGCAGTTTGGCCACCCCTGGTATAGAGTGTTCTAAACAATAAGCAGGTCAACGCTTGCAGACAGGTCTGCGTCTCCGCGATAGAAATGCGACAAAAACGTCGAGGAAGTGGAAGGGCTCGTGTGGTTCTGGTCGTAAGTACAGGAGTCAATGGGAGATGACTTCCGCATGGGTGCAGAAAGCTGCCGATGGATCAGTGTGCAAACTGTGGCACCATGCTATCCAAAGCGTGCAATCTCACAAACCATAAAAAGTCAGAGAAACATCAGTAATATGCTCCAGTACAATGCCAGGCAAGACTTACCTCAATTTCGAAGAAAATGTCCAGTGATATTCTTGTAATTTAGATGTTTCTTTGTGACAAAGGAATAGCAACACTACAAACGAAGTTTGGCTTTTTTCTGGCCTTTAAACAATCAGTTTGGTTCTTTTTGGTCTCTTTGCAGTACTGTTTGGCTTTTTATTGAAATGAAATTTTCATCTGCCAGCCCTGGTCCCAACAAGAACTGAACAGCTAATATCGCGATGAGATAGTAGTCGCATGCGCGACAGTCAAGGCATTTACGATTAAGGTTGAAATCAAGGTGCTTACTGCAGGCAGACGTGGTACTCAATGCACATACGCAATTAGTACTCACACTATATCACGACACTCTTTGAACCTTTTGGCAATCAAAAGACGAAGAACAGATGACATTAGGCCAAACAGTTTCTTGTCATAATGCACCAAAATTTGACGGACTGAATTTGTCAATTTCAGGTCATTTTGAAACGAAGCGGGTGAAAAGTTTTAATGCACAGTGTTATGATTTTGGCTGGAGACAACTGGACATTATCCCAGAGTAAAGCATCGGACTGTGAGCGAATGCTGCTCATAACACTTCTAGCATTCTCAAATGGAAATGGACACTGAATGCAGGAATGTCTATCTACCCACCAAGCTTAAAATAGCTTTATGCGTGTAACTTGCAACATATCACGCTTATGTAGGCACATGATACGCGGGTGGTGTTTCTATGAACTTCGGCTACACCTTAATATCATTATCACAAGTAACTTAAGTATACAGACAGAAAAATAATAGCAGTAAGAAAGAAATCTGCGGCTATGCAGTCTCAAAAGCGATGGTACAAGAGTTATAAACTGGTTATCACTGCCATTAAATATTTGAAGAACTTCTTTACAAACTACTGTAATTATTATTATGATTTTATTTTTGCAAGCGAATGCTTTTCACCGGGTCATATTATTGGAAATATACGTAACTTCAGTGCATGCCTCTGCTGCTTCTCAAACCACTATATTTCCATCCCAAATTATCTTATATGTATGTTAGCCAACCATAACTGTAGTCTGATGAGTTCATATTGTTGACCTTTTTAATTTGATTTTGGTGACGGCAGTTGGCGGCAGGCCGAAGGTTGAAAGATGCTCCTTTCCGGTTCGGTTGAGGTACTCACGCTAAGGGACCAAATCTAATTAATCAACAATCGCAAAAACTTTCACAAAAAGAAGGGGTCCGCAGCGGTTTGGGGTGCAATGAAAGGGATGCGCAACGACAAAAAGTTTGGGAACCACTGCACTAATGGAATAAAAAGCAATTCTAACTCATTATTATTCTTTGAAGTGTATGGCTCGCTAACCGGCCACGGCTATTCGCTACCCGTTTGTGGTTCCGCAATTACGTCGAGGTGTAACTATGCGTTGCGAATGACGTGCATTGTGTGATTTGTTCAATTTTTGTCCGTTTTTGAAGGGTGGGGGAGGCAGTGACCAATCACGAGTGCAGCGATGGAAAGAGAACCAGGGTGTTGCAGGAGTTGCTCAGTGCAATTGCATAAAATTGAATGCAGTTTTGTGCAACCATAAATCACCTTGGCTAGTTCCAATAAATCGTGTATGCATCGTCATGTAACCTGGTAATACTTACCCAACTTATCAACTCTAGCTACAGCGCGATCGATTTCTTCGTTAAGGTAATGAAGCTTGCAGTTTTTGGCAAGTCGCTGAACGTCTGCGATGAGGTCATGTTGGACGTCAAGTCTCCCGGTATAAAGATATTGCAGCAGAGCTTTAAAAGCTGGTAAGACAACCTAGTATGTAAAAGAACCAAGCGTTGGTGAAATAGAATTTTCTTAAAATGATCTTTGACCAGCCGGCTGGCAGCAGAACACTTTGTCACCAAAAATCTGTTCAAAACCGATTCTATTCAAGAAATAGAATACGGCTGGAAGGCTTTGATGTCGGCTGGTATAGCATGTTACAGGTAAGTGCGAAACGAAGGAAAACTCGCCGGTTTCATGCAAAGTATTCTTTGCTGCCAACGATATGGGCCAAATTATAATTACTTTTTATTTCGTCGGTTGCAAAATTACTTTTCAAATCTTAACTGATAACCGTAATGTGTAATCGCGATTGCTGCCATTGCAAATAAACAGTCAAACATAAACACGTCATGTTAGAAACGCTTGTAACTTAACTACTATTCGTGCACTTGAGCTTCTGATGGTTGACTACTGAAGTTTTTGAACTCATATTCACGGAAGAGCGCGTTATAGCTGGCGCCAAGAAACGTGAAATGGTAACCTCAGTCGCGCTGTGATGACGGCCATGGAATTTGTTTGTAGCGGTAGAAGTGGGAACGAAAGGCTGCAAACGACCCGGTCTAGCTCTAGGCGTGCGTAGATTTCCCTTAGCTTGTAGCGGCACGAGGCAAGCAAACGAATGAATATAAGTTATTGGTTTATCAGCTTTCAGAGGTTAAATGAGAGTCGCCTATGCGCTAGTAGTTAAAATGTGTGCGAAACTTAGGGAAGGGACGAACTGGCACTGCTATAAAGTACTGGAAAACAGCGTGGGATATTATATTTTAAAAAATTCTGGTTGACAGCACAATAGGAGGGCGGATTCAAATCAGAGGGGCAAACAATTCGGAAAAACTGTGTACTGCGGGAGAAGCTATTTCTTGGCAAAGACACCTATGCAACTGCTCGTTCGATAAATGCGACCGATGAAGTGACTAATGTAAAAATTAGTTACAATTTGCAATTATTCACCGGTCTCAAGCAAAATGTATAATTCTGTTGAAATCTGCCCGATATCTAGTTCGTACAACTCCATATAAATGTTTCACATTTTGGCATTACTTCGTATAAGACAGTTCTTTTGTTCATGTAAACGGCGGATATTTGACAAGAATTCAAAACATCAATCCTTCTTACCAACTTGTTGTTTATTGTAACTACTCTGCGGTTCTTCCATCGATTGGAAAACGCTTCAGCAAAATACTGAGATCGAGCAGCCAGTATGCAGCGGTGTAAGAAGAAGGTTTCCCCATGAACAACGAAATTAACGTCACTACATACATCTGTTTCGAGTAATCTGCATCAGTATATTAAGTTGGAGTGAATGAAAATTTGGCAACTACAGGAGGTATCAATAATTTTATAACTACATCACTAAACGTTCAAAAATAACAAAAATCTTGACAAAATTTTCGCGCACACACAAATCAGATGCATACCATTCGCTTATGAGTTGCTAAACATCAACATACTATAAGTTTATCTCAACATCAAATGCTCATCTTACATGCATAGCAATTCATAATGTCTCTGTCTCTGCATTCCAACTGGGTGAATTTTTTTCCATGTTTTTAAAAGTGTTCTGATGTCATTAGTCAAAGCACCATACAAGCATCTCTCCCCATCAAAAGTGTTTTCAACACAGCTTGCTCCTGAAAAGTCGATGCTTTGTTACAATCACTCCATGTTGCAGATGTGTAACGTCAGGGCTGAACTGAAGAATTTCAAGCCTGATAAAGGCAGAAACTGTTTCATCTACCATTCTTTCGGAGATGGCGTCCGTTTGGAAAATTGGAGACATACCACAAAACTGCAAACAATTTCAGGAATCGAACTTACGTTTTCAGCCCGTTTCGAAGTTGCAGCTTTTCAAAAGTTTTGCATTGTGGGAAGATGAATTCGACCTTGTACCATTGATAAATAAATGTTTTGCTTTACTTAATGCGTATGACGTTACTTGTCTAAGATCCTTCCTTAACCGCACATATTTGGCGATTTTTGGCGCTTGAATTTTTATACATGGCGGGAGGACGAAATTTAAAGTGTAGAAAAGACAAATGGGGAGAATCGTTATTATATTGAGATAATAATTCCCGGGAAAAGGCGTGCAGGACACACTGATTGTAATACTGTAGTATGTGATTCGCTTGCACTATGCACGTTTGTCAAATGCTTTGTGTTTGTTGTAAGGCGTTAGGAAGGCATTTGACTTGGGATACAGTGCTTACTCGGATAAAAATCTAATGCCCTGATTTTAATTAAGCTATGCGGTCATTTTTATATTTTTTCTGAGTTTAGTACAACAAACGTGTGTTTAACTTTGTCCTTTTTGAGGTAAGTCACGTTTTTTTCCGTGAAAAGTCTCAAAGAGCAAGTAAGGAAAGCATGCTGATCCGGTATACACAAATTTTTGCAAGATTTTCAGAAATTTTGCCGAAGCTTAATACATCATGGGCTACTTTGTTCCAGCTCCGTCTTAATTCAGTAAGTAGCTATGCAGCACTTACAATGAATCACTTTGGTTTGAATGAAGATCTGGAATGCTCTGGTTCTTATATTTTCCCCACTTACTGGCACTCCAGACCTCTGTTTTGTCACTTACGGTTACAACTTGGATTGAAGGACGATCTCAAGGCAAAAATGACTTTGTGTATCACATACAAATGAGAAAATAAGCAACTCCAATATCTTATTAAGACCATGGCGTAACATCATCAATACAAAACAGATACAATAGTTAAAACAGAGTTAAACCTGCAGCAATCGAAACAGACAATCAGCAAAAACTATGCAAAACTGACACATTGCTAAGTTTCTTTTATACATTTGTGCTCCACATGGCAAAAATTACAAAAAATAAATTTGCAAACTGTCTGAAAACTAATTTTACAAATACACTGAAACTGCAAACTCTGCATTGCATATGTTTTCCGAAGCAGATTTTATAGCCAATAAATTTTGTATTTTTGGTGTAACTGCAATTGTGACTTTCAGTACAACAAAGTTGATGATGTGGCACATTACTTTTGGCAGAAAAGTGATAATGCCTTTTATTGTAACAATGTCCCTAAGAAAAAAATCCATGTTTCCTTGTGACATGTGCCTAGATGCACGTTTAGGGAACTGAGGAAAAAACAACAGTGTATGAGACTGAAATACTTCATTCAATAATTTTGATTAACAAATATTGATTTCACAATCATTTTCATGTTATTTAAAAAATAAGCATTCTACAGATTTTTCAATGGTGGATCAACTAAAAATCATTAAGAGTCAAATTTCAGCACCAGTGAATATGTTGCTGCTTCAAAACTCTAGAAGTTGTTTTTTACCTTGAAAAATCAACTACACTTACTGAAAAAAGCCTACAAAACAATGAGAGATATTTTGTGTGGAAACTCCAGATCTAAAACAACGTATAACACAATTATCAGTAAAATTCAATTCAAAGCCTTGTGATCTGTATGTGGCATGTTTGTTTTTACAGCAAGCATTGGTAGATACCAGGTAATAATGGCTATTGCAAAAAGGTAGTTTCAACCAAAAAACATGTGTTATCCATTACACAACATCATACTCAAATTAGGAATAAAGCTGACAAGACACCCACATTTGGAAACTTTATTTTTACTTTTTCCTACTTTGGAAACAAAAAATGAAACTACAAGGCATTATTTTGAGCAGGAAGAGTGAAACTTACAGAAAACACAAGCAAAATTTGACAGACGAATATTCAGTTGTTTTGGTATACCAGCATTAAACAAAGAGCCTTAAGGTTTCTATGATCAGTGATCAGCAAAGGCTCAATTTATTTTCAAAATCATTTATAAATTAGTGACCAGCATCCTCCAGAGGCTTTTCACATATGGAACCCAAATGGGTTCATACTACAAAGCAAAAGAAACTGAAGAAGACCTAAATGAAATGAAAACATGTTTTTATATTAGTTCTATGCATTGACTGGCTTGTTTATGTCAAACTCAAGGAACATATTACAGTTAAGAATTCTTTCACTGCATCTTTAATCATATTCATGTCCAATTTCATATGCTGTCTTGGTAAATGATAAGAATTTGATTTTTGATGGTTTATATCTCAAAAACGTATGAACAACTACAGCTAAGAACTAAGAAAAAAAGTCATTTACAATCAAAAAGGAGTTTAGGTCCCAAATTCACAGCAGCCTACCATGATGGAGCAAATACTCAACAAGTCTGTAGTGTCCACATAGGCAAGCATAGTATCTGCAAAGAAAAAACAACTCCTGTTTACTAATGTTGTAACTCTATTAACAACTATATCACTATCAAATATTCTGTATTCAAAATCACATAATACCAACAATGAAAAACCTATTAAGTACTTTAAATACATGATAAATTATCTTACAGAATTAGTAATATTATTTGCTTAATTACTTGTCATGCCTCTCTGATAAGACATGTAAAATAGCAGGTTATAAGGTTCAAGAAAAGCAAACGATGAGGGTATACTGAAAGCGGTTTATTTTCCACATTTGAAAGTTGTTTTTATAACTGTTAAATATTATTAGCTTGAAATCTTTACTACAAATTTTTAGGGCAGTGTGATAGGGCAGTGCTTTAGGCAGTGCCGTGGCAAGGGTAAGTGAGGCCCCCCCCGAAATTTCACGTGGGGCCCCCCATATGCTATTGGCCTATTATTATGAATTGCAGTAAAAAGTCGTAACCTCTCTGGCAG
>JGI24159J19872_10010954_pt1 | contig 11895 bp, 8 predicted proteins | sample Ectturendosymbi4_FD_19872 | JGI IMG/M metagenome (IMG submission 19872) | reverse complement strand
AATTTTCATGGGTACACATCTTTTTGGGTCACCCTGTATCAAAAGACTCGGATTGTAGCCTAGTTTCCACTAAAAACTTCAGCGAAATACTACCACCTAATGGTTGGCGCCCAGGGCCAGGCAAAGTGGGCCAAGGTGGCCAAAAAGTCCTCCACTTATGACGTCACTCACAAAAAAAATGCATCCCCCAAGCAAAAACTTTTTTTTCGATTGCAATCTACTAGACTGGCCGATCCGTTTGAGCCGCTGAACAACTCTCTAGCGCAATGGGCGGAGGAGCTACGGCGTTGGTAAGGCAACCAAAAACTGCTATTTTTTTTGCGAAAATCGCCGAAACCAGGCGGCTCTAAAAGTGTTAAATGACATAAAATTTTTTTTTAGTTTAGCTGTTTTTTGGTTACAATTTGAGACTTTGAAAGGTCCCAATGGGTTTTTATCATTCCTGGTTCCAAGATTAGGGCCAAAAAACCTTAAAATTAATTTGGGAAATCCCCCAAAAGTATTGAGAAAGGCCCCTTACCAATTAGCTATTTTTGACCTAACTTTTGAACCAGAAATGCTAGAAACTCAACCAAGGGCTCTAAAAACGCGTATTCTGCCCTAGAATCCAAAAATACTGCGAGCCAAAACATTGGCGAGTGGGATTGGATGATGACGTCATATAATTAACCAAAAAGCATGCCCCTGTCATGATCATCCCATTGGCCCAAAATCCCCCAACCAAATTTAAAAAAAAAATTTGTATTCTAAACTACACAATGCCACTAGTCATTACGGGGTTTGAACAGCTCTCTAGGTCAATCTGCTGGCGAGTTATGGCTGGTCAAAGTTTGCCCTGAAAGGGAAAATTATGCCTTTACTGAAAAGTTTTGAATTAGGCCAAAAACTGCGTTTTTGATCCATAATTTTGGCTACAGATATGCTAGCAAGTCAATCCAGAGCTCTATAGATGCGGGTTTTTACCTAGTTTTTAACAAAACTTTGAGCCAAAAGAGTGGGTTAGTGGGTTGGTGCCCAGGGCCGGGCAAAGTTGGCCAAAATTTCCAAAACATGCCCTCTTATGAGTTACCTCCAGAAATCCCCACACCGAAAACAAAAAACGTTTTTTTCGATTTTGACTGCAAGACTTGCTGAATCCGTGGATGGTTTGGATAGCTCTCTAGCTCAATCGCCTGGCGAGTTATAAAATCGCAAAGCTCTGCAAGATTTGGGGCTTTCACGGGACTGAAAGGGTTAAAATGGTTCGATGTAGAATAAGAATAGAATGACTATGAACAAAAGCAATGACCATTCGAATATGTCACAGGAAACAGTGACCGACTGCAGTTATGTAGGTTTGCAGGCTATCGTTTCGACGGTTGAACTGTTCGCAAACAAGTACATCGCATTGAATCACGAACGGAATATTACTGGGAATTATGCAGTAAGAATGCACAAAACATTAAAGCACTAATGCGTCCACTATAAAATTAGAGTAATCTTGTAGCACAAAGACGTAACGTGTTGTCAGGCACTGTTAGCACTGTGAGTAAGCTGTTTAGGAATCAGAGGAAGATTTTTTAGTGAAGGTTTAGCATTTAATTGAGTCAAGAAAAACATGCGACAAAATGTTTTGCATGACCATTGTAAGAAGGACTTCGAGATGCATGAGTTTTTTTCTAAGAATAAGACATTGCTGTAGCAAATTGTGACCTGAGATGAATATGCAAATGTATGATCTGACATTAGTCGTGCAAACAAACAATTTCACTAAATGTTGTTTCATTTTGGTTCTAGATTGATGGTAGCCCTGCTAATAAATTATGACAAAACAGTATCTCCTTTAACAAAATCAGTAGATTCCCAACCACACACAATGCAGTGTTGAGTGTACCTAGTTTGAACTGTTTGACCTGACCAGCTTGGAAAAGCCAACTTTGCACATTCAACAGCACGATTTACATCACTTTCATCACTTGATGGGATCTGTAACAAAAAAAATCACACCCACACTGAAAAACTGTGAACTTTCTGCAGATCACATTCCAGGGTTCCTACACAATTTTGAATTTAAATTGCCACACATTTTCAAGACCTTTTTCAGACTTTTCTGGACATTTTCTACAACTTAACTTTTCTAAATCACCTGCTTAGGTCAAATACAGCACTATAATATTTACCACAACATAAGTAAAATTATATCAATTGTGAATAAAATTTTACAAAAATGTATGTCAAAAGATCAAGTGTGGAAAATTATTTTCTCTTTCCATACCAACAAACCCAAAAACAATTTTTTCCAAACTTTTCCAGTCTGGAAAATGACCAAATATTTTGCCATACTTTTCAAGACTCTGTAGGAACCCTGACATTGACACAGTACACATTCTATATAGTACGCTCTACTGCCTACAGTTGCATAAGACCAACAAAATGGAATGTCACATATACCTTTGCATGGATTTTTCCAGTTGCTGGGTTTATGCTGTCTATGTAAGACCCAGAATGAGGAGAAACATATGTTCCATTGATAAAATTCTGAACTTCTTTCATTTTATTCAGTGGATGGTAGTGTGTAAATGATTAACACAATCTGGAAAAGGCAATGCAAATTGTTTCACAACAAAATGTGTTTGACTTCTCCATAATTTGAGTTTTCACAACTATTAGTCCATGAACTCCTGTCAGATATGATATTTCATTATTCTATCTCACCTGACCTTAAGCATGACAACAAGTGTTTTGACAATTCAAAAATGAATTTAAAATGTTAACATTTCATATTAGTAGGTGCACAGTACATTCAGAACGGTTCATGTTGATGAACTTCTTTTCAATCACCCTAGGTAAAAAATTTTGCACAAAAATTTTGTGTGATATTAACAGTACCAAGGCTAGTACAAGACAGAGAACATCATGTGAATTGTGAAGCACACTCCAATCCAAATGAATCTAGACAAAAAAACAAAATGTTATCGAGGCAATAGAAAAACAAGAAACACAACATAAATGGGGTTGGTTGACCAGATGACCACCGCGGTCTTTCACCAATCCTATATAACACAGGCGCCCGTCTTTGTTTACACTAATCAGCTATTGTGCCATTGTGTTTTCNTTTGCTCTAATTTTTGCTGATGATTGGTTTACTGCATGCGATGGCTTTCATGGTGCTTCTACTTGTTGGCTGAGTCATATGAAACAATGAACCATTACCATTACATAAATCATTACAAACACAAAAAAGAAGATGGAAGGCAAACAACATATGAAGAGATATATACTGATGGAGAAGTGAGTTATTTGNACAAGTGAGAGATTATGAGTGAGGATGCTGGTTAAGAAGCAGAAAGCCATGATATTGCAGTCAGGGCCGGCCTTTAGCCGAATGGTTCCAATTGGGCCCCGCGTTAAAGGGAGCCGCGCTAGGCCTGCTAACTTAATTTCAATTGAAGCTGCGTGTGTAGTGCCAGCACATATTTTTTAAGTGCGAGGCCCGTTTCCAAGGAAAATCAAAGTGAACCGTGTGATTTTTAAGGCCTTCAATCATCATAATTCCTTTTCGAATTGTAACAATGGTCATTGTTTTTCGGCAATCTATAGCCTAATTCTTTTCAATAGCAGCTAGTTACAATAGAGAGGGTTATGTTTTCAAGCTGTTTTCTGTTTCAGTTACAAGCATTTCGTGTTTGACAGGACAAGTTTCAATAATTCATGCAAGATTTGTTTCTATAGTTACTGCTGTTTCAATAGTAACATGTCTTCTGAAGATTAGCTTTAGTTTGTAATTGCAGCTGTGTGCTCGTTATTCAGTCGTATTCAACTCTCATAGAAATCTGATGAGGCAATCTGAGATTAGCCAAAACGCTTGAAACAAACCTGGTTTTAATTATGCGAACTGAAGATTAGTACAGATGTACAAAAAATAACAGTTCCTTAAGAGTATATTTTTTCTGTAAATAAGATAAATACCAGGATTTCAAAGACCGAGAAACATAGGCCAAAAATTTAAGTGGCAGTCAAGAGAAGGCTAAAGGTAGGGCAAAAAGTAAAAAAGAGAAAGGTGCACTCGAGAAGCATTTTAACAGAACTACCTCAGAAAATGCACAAAAAGCTCAAGAAGAACCACACCATAGTGAAGATGGGGACAGCGTAGACAGCCAGCCTGATGAAGTTGTTCCAGATAGTCAAGCTCGCAACCAGAGAGAGACAACCGGGCAATTGACCCCCTAAATTTTCAAAAACTTATTTGTTTTTTTGGTACAACAACAAATTACAATAATTTTGCTCCCCACAAATATCAGCTGGTTGCAGCCCTGCAGATAGTCAAAGTGGAAATTTATGTGTGGGACGTGAGATAAGTTATTTCGAGATTGTTGAGTCCGACAAAGAAGGAAGCTGGTGCATCTGATGAGGCTTGCGAGGATGAAAATTTGTCAGAACTTTTGGATTAACAAACGATTCTGCTACATGGCCAATTGTCATGAGTCAGAAGGTTAGGAACTATTTAGCACAAAGAGACGGACAACCTACAGTCACAACAGAAGTTTTTCCCAGAAATGAGTGATGGGACATGGTTTTCTAAGTTCCCTTGCACAAGAGCACTGTTAGATGGTGAAGCGGTAGATTGTCCATGCCTGATATACTCGACATCGAAAACAGAATCCGTGGCTATTACTGCAAATTTTAACTCAGCATGTGCAGTCGCACTACACCAAATAACCCATCTCTAGAAGTATTGAATGCAGCAATTCATGTATTTATTGGGTGTTACGGCGATGCCCGTAAGTTCATGCCAGAGTGGTGAAACTGGGGTCATGCCCCTGACCTCCATTTCACATCAACAATTTCTATCGTTATGACGCGATGCCTCCCAAAAGTTCTGCACACGCCACTAAGTGGGGTCCCGCATAAGTGCTTCCAATCAGGCCCACACTTGCTAAGGCCAGCCCTGTGCACAGTGTATGTGGGTATTTGAAGCACATGGATGATATATGGTGCGAGCAATTCTGAACAGTATGGAACATGAAAAAATACCAGTTATCCATACACCACGATGAAGCACCATAACTGCCAATATAGACAGCAGGGGACACAGTAAACCCAGAAGATGAAAAAATGAGGGTAGTAAGCATATCAGCCAATTAAAGGTTTCAAATATTATTATAGGTTACAAAAAATAATCCAGAAATGTGAAGGATACATCCAAAACAAAGACATTTGGTACTGCATGGTTTTCCAATGCTTTTTCCTATGTGTGACAATTTTGAATTTATACTGGTATTTTTTCACACGCAACTCCAACAGCACCATACCAACATTAATGATTTTTTGCTATATACGCCAAGTTTTTACATGTCATGTAGACAGCCAATCCATCAAAAAAGGTTTTCAATTCCAATAAGGACCCTATTTTGAGCTACCTTGCAAATAAAGTTATTCATATGTCAGATGATCCCAGGGAATTACAGTGGCTCCACCACGAACACCTGTAAATACCACAAGATCACTAAGATTGTTGAGATTGCTAAGATCACTAAGATCGCCAAGTTCACTAAGGTCGCCATGATTACAAAGATCGTGAAGAATGCGAAGATCATAAATTAATCTTAGCGATCTTGGCAATCTTAGTGATTTTGTCGTATTTACAAGTGTCATTCTACCACACCAGTGCTTGTCCCTGGCTGTGGTCAAAGTGAACACTGCCAGTTTATTGGCCTGGGTGCAAGTTTGATCTTAACCATTCTCAGTATATTAACCAGTGTTGCTGCCCACCACTTGCCTCTCATCAATGAATAGCTATATTGCCTTCCGAATATATGCGTTTTCTGTAAGCTTTATTATCTTCTGCATGTTTTGTGCTTTCTGTAAGTCCCCTGTGCAGTATTGTTTCGTCTTCCCTTTTACCAATCCTGACTACAGCATGGCCTGCTTGATTTATTTAGAGAAAACCTGTGGCATAAAATCTGACCCCACAAAATAGCTGTGTTGAATGTCTAAATAGGGTTGCCAAGATCAGACACTGACAGTGCATCTCTGCCAGGATGTGCTTCAAATCGGTAGTGCAATCATCCCAAGAATTTGTGGGTGGCAAAATGTCTCATTTTAGGCGAATAACATTAATTTTGTTTGGGATGCCACCTCTCAAAGCAGAAATTTTCTGCTTTTTCTGAGAAAATGACTGTTATAAAAACTTAGGGGGCTATGGCCCACTAGGCCNCCCCCAGCTACGCCTATGCTTCAGATTCTGCCATTTTGAGCAGCATTCTGCCAAACTTGTTTTTTCTCACCAAAAGAAAAACAAAATACTGNACCCTTAGTACCAGAAAAACACAGAGAGCTTCTAAGCGTCATTCAGATATATTCATGTTGAATGACGTTTGTTATCTTTTCATATGATTCAGTTATCAAACAGAAACAATACTGATAGCCATAAGCCATCGCATAACAACGAACCAAATGTCAGTGGAAATCAGAGTAAATGAAAGGTAGTGTCTATTTTACCGCCACGATGCTAGCGGCAACAGATCAGCTGGAGCTACTGTGCCGCCAGTCAAACATTCGGTGTCGTGGCATGACGCAATACAAAGAAAAAGGTCACTTTGTCAGGAACACGCTGTCTTGCTCGTGGTGTAATGGTTAGGTGTTATGGCTGCTATGCCAATGGTTGGTAGTTCGACTCTCGCCTTGCCGACTTTCTTTTTTTTTCTTTGCTTTTTTCGAGGTTCCGTGTAGGTGTTACCTTTAGGGGTTAGTGTTGTTAGGTTAGGATTAGGGTCAGGTTAGGATTAGGTTATTATTACGGTTAGGTTAGCGTTACCTTAGTGTTAGGTTAGGATTAGGTTAGTGTTAGCTTAGCATTAGGTTAGCTTAGTGTTAGGTTAGGTATAGGTTAGCTTAGGGATAGGTTTGGGTTAGGTTAGAATTAGGTAAGTGTTAGCTTAGTGTTAGGTTAATGTTTGGTTAGTGTTAGTTTAGCATTTAGGTTAGCTTAGCGTTTGGTTAGGGATAGGTTAGCTTAGCTTTAGGTTAGGGATAGGTTAGGTTCAGAATTACTATTAGGGTTAGCTTAGGGCTACGGTTAGGTTGTAGGTTTAACTTTTACTTATATTTACTTCCTTTCTACNNAAGCCTTTTGCCGCTGCCATATCCTGGCGGCAAAATTANANANTGCCTAAATGAAAACACGATGGTAAAATAAATAAATGAACAACGTCAACACGAATGTCACTGTGTCACATAGGATTGGTGAAGGACCTTGGCGCTCTAGTCAAGCACCCCGGTCTATCACTTTTTGCGTAGTGTTAAAAAAACAATAGTTGGAAATCAAATCGACTGGGGACAATTTAATTTATACTTTCCAACTGAGACGAGTTTGCCGCATGAATTTTTCTGTTGAGGTCTGACTGTTGGCCTTAGGTTATGGCTTTGATCATCCTGTGACCTATACAGCACGCTACTGCCATAATTGACCAAATACGCCGTCGCCTACGCTCTACTGCATCACTACCAGCATCCCGTACTAGTACACACGTGTTTCTGTTTGTGTTTACCATAAGCGCAAACGACAGTAGTCGCCTACCAGAGTACAGATGGCACGCGCCGCTAATGGTCCGGATTTTGGACTGGCCGCTGAGGTTGACCAGGGTAAAGCTAGCCGCCACTTCGCCCAGCCGCCACTTTCGCGCTTGGCGAAAAAAACGTCAAAAGAAAAAGGGAGGAAATGTGCTGCAAGAACATTGAATATGCACTCAATATTGATTTTAATAGAATCCCAAGACAAAATGCACACTCGTTCATAATTTCAAAGCTTCAAAGTCCAAATTATTACTATGATTCCATTAACATCAAGGTTACAATTAAAACAACGATTTCTAATCATAGAAACGAGACCGCGATGATTTTGAAACAAACATGTGATGCTGTTTTCACCAGCAATCCAATAAACATCTTTTCAATGGGTAGACTTTTTACGAAAGTTATTAAAATAATCGATCAACGTGACCGACTTCTACGCTACCCCAGTCCTTGCAGCAAAGTTTTTCAAGAATCGAATGCACTTTAACAGCAAACGATGTTTTTTAAACGAATATGTTATGCTGATGTTACCAGCTATCCAATACAATTCTTTTCAACGGGTACACTTTTACGAAAGTTATCAAAATCATTGATCATCATGACCGACTTCAACGCAACCCTAGACTTTGCAGCAAAGTTTTTCAAGAATCGAACGCACTTCAACAACAGCAGATTTCTCATAATGTGCTGCAAAAACACTGAATATGCACCAAATATTGATTTCAATCGAATCCCAAGACAAAACACACTCGCATATAATTTTAAAACTTCAAAGTTCAAATTATTACTATGATTCCATGAACATCAACGTTGCAATTAAAACAACGATTTATAATCATACAAACGGGACCGCGATGATTTTTAAACAAATATGTGATGCTGTTATCACCAGCTATCCAATAAAATTCTTTTCAACGGGTACACTTTTTACGAAAGTTATCAAAATCTTTGATCAACATGACCGACTTCTACGCTACCCTAGTCATTGCAGCAAAGTTTTTCAAGAATCGAACGCACTTCAACAATAGCAAATTTCACATCAACCCAACAAGACCGCCATGTTTTTTAAACGAATATGTTATGCTGATGTCACCAACTATCCAATACAATTCTTTTCAACGGGTGCACTTTTTACGAATGTTATCAAAATCATTGATCAACATGACCGGCTTCTACGCAACCCTAGACATTGCAGCAAAGTTTTTCAAGAATCGTACGCACTTCAACAACAGCAGATTTCTCATAATGTGCTACAAAAACACTGAAAATGCAGCAAATATTTATTTCAATCGAATCCCAAGACAAACTACACACTCGCACATAATTCTAAAGCTTCAAGGTCCAAATTATTACTATGATTCCATGAACATCAACGTTGCAATGAAAACAACGATTTCTAATAATAGAAACGGGGCCGCGATGATTTTTGAACGAATATGTGATGGTGCCATCACCAGCTATCCATTAAACATATTTTCAATGGGTACACTTTTTACGAAAGTTATCAAAATAATTGATCAACATGACCGACTTCTACGCTACCCCAGACCTTGCAGCAAAGTTTTTCAAGAATCGAACGGTGATTTCATCAGGTTACATCAATGGTGTTTTTTACATCGGAAGTGGCCCGCAAGTTGTCACGTTTTTGTAAAATACCCGTAGGTGAAAGTTGGCCCCCGTTGGACCAAGCCATTAACTCAGGCACATCGGTCACACTCGGTATCGATCTTTGTACCCCCTGGTAAAATTTATCTCGGAGGCCTTGTTGTCACACCATCTATGCATTCACAATAGGGTTAATGGGAATGGCCAAGTTATAGTGCGTCCGTTTCGGTGCTGGTAAGTCTATGTCTAGTGCTGAACTCTCGGCCGGGTGTTACGAAGACCTTGTCCATTGGTACTGTAGCCTTCGTACCAGGCGCACAGTGTCTACAAGAGCTGCAGGGAACATAGCCGGAACACAACGCAAACTGGGTCAAATCATACCAGACATTGTACAAACTCAGTCGTGGCACTACAACACCACTGCAGTTATACAGCGCCATCAAAAACGCTATATAGAATGAATAAAACGTGACTAGGCAATCATAGATTCACCACACTTTACACGAAAGTTATCAAAATGCTTCATAGACACATGAATTTTGCAGGGAACTTTTTATAATTTTTGGCTCCATCCATTTCATTCTTCGATGTCGAATTTACTTCCAGTTGACACTGTGTTTCATGGAGTGCATAGCGCCAAAATGCCCACTGCTGACTCTGTTGCCGTTCTCAAAAGAATGCTGGCAAGTTTGTTGTTACAAAGCACCCTGAATAGGACCATCTGCTACTCAAGCTTTGCCTTTGTCTTCCTCCATCTTTTCTTTTATCTGCAACGCCCTTCTCTCGGCACTTTGCTGGAGATGATTAACTGACCATAGATTTTCTTGCGACATACCACGCTACATCGGCTTACATACTGGACATTTCCAATCAGACATTTCCAATCAGACATTTCCTTAGCGTCGTTAACTTCTTTTTCATTCATTTTAAGACAAGTTTCATGAAACCATCGGGGACATATGTCACATCCAATCTGTTCCAACAAATCAAAATTCAACAGATTTTTATAAGGTTTCACACTAAATCCGCTAGCCCGTTTCATTAGCGTAACGTGTAGCCTACCCATTGTTGGTCTTGTTTTGATGATTTTTTTCCGCACTAGCAGCAGCGTTCGCTCATGTCCTCTGAATGAAATGAAAAAGAGATCTTCAAAAGTTGGTCTTTGTATCAAGTCCACTTGAGTTTAAAAGTTATTTCTAAGGCACAACAAAACAACCATTACACGTTTTGCCCTGCAAAAAACTTTTTCTGCAGCTGTTTAGTATGCGGCTTTCAGGCTGAAAGTCCTATGTCTTACTTACCTGATGTAGTTAAAATCTCATTTGCCAAATCCACTCGAGCTATTTGCAATGTGCATTGCTTATTGGAAAAGTTGATACTGGCTGGCGACTCTGGCAATTGTTTAAAGATTTCTGATGCGAACTGTTGAAAAATATATTCAATATTTGTATTGCCTGTTCATAGCCTTTCGGTTTGACTTTTGAACAAATGAAGCAAAAAATATTGCAAAGCATTCCGTTCATGGTTTGTGCACTGACTTTTATGACGTAAACCCCACAGTTGTAGCCGTCATGCTGGAGACAATGCTGCACATCCTTTGATTGCACTTTTTTCAATTGCTCACCAGATGGTGTTTTAATCATGAATCGTTTGAACAACAGAAGAAAATGCGAAATGAGTAATGAAGCGGGTTTTTCACAGTTCAACAATATTTTCTCATACCTCCAACTGTTGACTGCTTGCACAGTATCTTGTTCTTAACTGCCTAATGGATCCACGAGATAAAGGGATGCAGACGCAGAATGTATGAACTGTACAATACCCATGATATTTGGGTCAATATCTGCAATTATGTTTGTAGTCGTAGCAATAAAATTTTGTTAATATTTACCAGTAGCTTCCAGTGGTTCCCTCTTGAATTGTGCACGTCAACCAGGGCGTCATATTCACCCAACTGTACCTATTGTAGTAGAGGGGGCATTTGGTTAAATATCAAAACTCCGATCGCACTCGCTATTGTTGTTTAAATGTAATATTTCGCGATTTCTCACCCTGGATGGTATATTGCTTCATTGTCATTGTCAATAACTCTTCAATGGTAGTTTTTGTACCAGGCAAACGTATACACTAGTAGAAAACTTTTGACAGATTTAGTGATTTTCGGAAAAGTTTGAAAATGTTTAAAATGAATAATTTCAGTTTATTTTGCAAATCATGTTTGGTTCTACATGTATTTTTAACTCAACTGCCACAACCTCTGACATGCACATTATTTACAGTCCAAGTCAAATGGTTGGTTGTTTTCAGACATCATTGTGAAATCAACAATTTTATCACTTATCAATACACTTGTTGCTAGCATAGCTTTAAGCTTATGCCTCAGATTCAACTGTATTGTAAATGTTTTTTGCTGAGACGTTTTGCAACAGGACTAGAAAGTTATTTTGGCACCGTAGTGCCAAAAAGTTGGGTGGCACCATGGTGCCTGGTGCCAATTTTTCAAATGAAACCGGTGCCAAACATTTAAAAGCACTAGTGTTTCTGTATGCTTCCGAGGAATCAGTCGACTGCCATCTGCTTTCGTCTTTTTGCGATGATTCAAACTTGCACATATCTCTATTCGTACTTTCCACGATGTAGAAAACTTTTGACAGATTTAGTATGTACTTTCCACGATGGGTGTAAGCAAGGAATCGATCAGCAAATTTTTAATAGGAAATCGATTTCACGTAAAAT
>JGI24159J19872_10010953_pt1 | contig 11895 bp, 6 predicted proteins | sample Ectturendosymbi4_FD_19872 | JGI IMG/M metagenome (IMG submission 19872) | reverse complement strand
GGCGCACCTGTCAACAAGTCATACGAAAAAATGAAGTTGCTCAAGCGTGGAAAGCGCTTCGACGCGTGCTTACGTAGGTTTCACGTGGTGACCTCCTTTGACCCGGGTCTAGAAGACCCGCGATAGCATTCGAGGGTTATAAGTGTTAAAGGTGCGTTTTTCATTTTCATGCAACTGTACAATATCACGCGTGTGAGTCACACTTGTTCAACAACTAAGGTAACACTAGCAATGAACATTTCTCGCTGACTAAAGACTAAGCCCATAACACTTAGAAGTTTGTGGTGTTCACATACGAAGTTGCGCAACAAAGCAAATCCCACTTTGAATTCTGGTTTACTCAACACAAGTAAATTTCAAATATGACTTTCAAAGTTCAACATACCAATTAGGTTTATTTTCGGTTGGAAACATATTCTTTCTAACCAAGCGGTACATGGCCTCCCAACGCCACCCAAGACATGATTGATTTTTAGTCTTACTGTAACTTACATTTTTTCATTTGTAAACAACTTGAGGCTATCGACTGTTCTATCGGTGTCAGGAAGTTCAGCGTGTTCCAGTATCAGCAGATGAACGAAAGCATATTGATCCTGAGTAAAGAAATGAATCTCAAAGATTGCAAATAATCCAGCGTTTGTTGACAATCAACCCCAGAATATCGATGCAAAGGAAACTTTTCAAACTAAAATTTTGAAACAAGCGAACAAAATTTGCGTCAAAATTCTAAGCATTATAAAAATATATTTCGCCATGATTGAGTACAATAATAGTAAAAACGTTTTTTTCTTTATTTTGTGGGAGAAAGGATTGAAGCATTTTCTTGTGCATTTGTAACAGTCCATGCTTCAAATGTTTAACAATATTTTTTTCACAAAAATGTGCTTGGCACAAAAGTTTTTAATGACTTGGAAGTAGTCAATTAATTTTATACAGAAACAACAATTAGAGGAACGTTTTATGTCGTGTGTTTACATACTGAAAAGAGTTACTTACTAGAGTTTGAACCATGTCTTTTCTGCGCCGACGCATTTCTTCCACACAACCTTTACAGTTTATTTGTTTTTTTTCTTGAAGTTCTTGAATCAATGTATCCATAGCAATGTAAGTGCCAGTGCGGCCGGCTCCAGCACTAAGCCGAAAAGGGAACTGTTTTAGTTACAAGACATGAGTCGCATTGCTTACGGAGAACTTTTATTTTTTTCTTCGTGCTTACAAAATTTCATGGAACAAGTAATTGTTTTAATGCGTTCAAACACCATAGTTATGTTTTTGCAGATGAACGTAATCTTTATGCGCTTCAAAACCAAAGAGATACCTGCAGTGCACGATGATGGGGTTGGTTTTATCATGCATTTCTTCAACCATCTTGTGCAGGTAAACCATATTGGTGGTTGTAATCGGAACTCCATGATCCGGCCACGATATGTATTGCAACTGGGTGACTTCACGTTGTTCCTTAAGCAAACGTCCGACGATATATTTGGCTTTTGCCATCAAATGGTTTAAATTGCACTAATACAGATGCCACTGAATATCACATTTGTTAAAACGTTTCCTGGGATGTTAGACAACAATCTATCGAATGGAAATGAGCGTCTTTGTAGTGCAATTTTTCTCGCTTATTGATGGAACATGTTTTAATTGCACTTGAAATGAATTTTGTACTAAAACATCCAGTTGCACGAACACATGCTTAAAGTAAAAGACTGATTGAAAATGACTAGACTTTCGAACAAATGTTTGCATGCCATTTTGTCTCTGCAATAAATTCAAAGTATTGCACAGATAAACAACACAAAGTTGAGGAATGGATGACAATCAAAGACGTTTGATCGTTAAAAGATGGAATCTTGTTTTTAACCGAGGTGGCGATTGATCGATTTACACCTTGCATCAGTGAAGTACCCATTTCAAGTGTCTAAGTGCAGACATTATTCTTTAAATGCCATCGCCTTTCAGCATATAGATCATTCACTGCGTGTCTTGAAATAATATAATATTTTTCTTGCAAATTCGACCCCCTTGATGTTACAGATCTGGCAAACGATGGAATCAAAAAATGACTACTGGGTTCCTACTAACGAATTTAGTATCAGTTACATTCCAAATGTAATTTCGTGCTTATGAATAACCCTATCCATAAATTCTTTTCTCTTCATGTTAAATCAACCAATGTCTAAACAAAGCAACTTAAAATATCTTGGCATTATACTTTGTGATCAAGCCAGCTGAAAGTATCAAATAGAGAGGTTGGTAAAAAAATTTCTAAATAATATGGAATTTTGTTAAAATTAAACCAATGCTGCGTCGCCTTGAGCCACCTGAAGAGAGAGTCGAAACGACGACCCTCCGCGTAACAGAAATAATGGGGCTGTCCCACTCGACTAGGTAGACTCCACTGTTGCAACTACGAATTCAACGTTGTATGTGGCGAATCACCACGTGATAACGCCAATATTTGAGTGCTCACATCGGTTTATTTTTCTCTTTCTCACTTTTTACTTACTGAATACTTTAATTGGGAAATTGTCAATAAAACTATTTTACTTCATTTAATATGATTACAGAATGACGCTGTTGGAACCTCTAATTACAGCAAAACTATAAAACGAATTTAGCACCCAATTTTGATAATACCTTATTTTTTTCAATTACCAGTTGCTAGATTTTATGCACTCCTGTGTTAATTGTTACTGCCTCAAGACTTTGATACTTACTTTTGAAAGAGTGCATCAGTTCACAATTATCAAACATGGCTTACTTCTCCTCAAAAAAACATTTACCCATATTGATACGTCTTTGGGTCAGAAGTCTTTAATGTATTATGATCCCAAACTTTGGTCTCAAATTCCTGAAAAGTTGACATGTCTTTCATTTTGTTCATTTGGAAAAAATTGCAAAACTATCTTGTTGTCTTGTCAGTATGCCAGCTCCTTCTTCATTGGCGTGTTTGTTTCATTTCCTTGTATGTGAGTATATATCGCCTCTTCATTCAGTAACACCGTTCACGCTTCCTAGTGCTCACCCAACACTTCCCGTATATGGGCATTCGGGTGTGTCTTTGCTTTTTGTTGATATTGTGCTTTATGACTATTACTAACTTGATTTATTCCAACGACATTATTGACTGAGTAGTTGACCAATAAGATCTTTCACCCACCGTTTGTGTCTGAAATTGTGGTCCATGTAGTGGCGCCAGCCTTCATTTGTGATAACAAGTGTTCGCGCTTATCATCTTCTATTCCGTAGAAATTTCTACAGGAAATACGAGGCTGCAGTCCTGTTGATGCGCATGATTTATACGGTGTCAGGGAAGGCTGAAGGTTGTTAAACACGCGTTCAAAAAATCTGTGAGTGCTAGCCACCTACAAGTCGCATTAAGCAGCAAAGTCCAGCAGGGATTGATTGTGCAATACGGTTTCAAAATGATGTGGCTTCCACAGCTCAGATTTACGGCCTATAAATTAACAGAAAGCTCGCTGTTTGGAATCGCGCTGACGAACACAAAAAATTTCGTCCAGCCAGGCAAAGCAGTACCATCTATCATATGCTGTTACTTAATTTAGGCTCTAGGACGATACTAAAATGCAACAAACCCCTTTGATTCTAGAAAGAGCACACATTAAATTCGGTGGCCGGATTAAGCACAGGTGAATTTGGTTCGTCGCTGAGCGCCAATTCAAACCAATCTGCAAAATTCTCAATATCTCAATTGTTTCACTAAAATGCCATCAAATTTTCTACCCTTTGGTGTTTTGCACTTTTCACTCTATTTCAGTTACTTCATGATTTGAGTCACAGAGGTATGAGTAAACTTTGATAAATCCTGCTCTGTGTTGAACACGAATGTTGAAAAGTTGGCTAGAATTTAAAAATGGTGGAGCACACCTATCGAATATATTTACTCGTGAAGAAAATAAAACCACCTGCCGAATAGCATGGGGTAGGAAAATGCCACTGTAGACAAACAAATGCAAAAAACGGTTTACATGTTTAAAAGACGAATATGGTAACAAACATACAACGATGCAAAAAAGAATGAGCAAGTGGGTTGACATGGTTGCAGAAATAAATTGCCGAATTCACATGATGTGCCTATGAATAGTGGCAACTTGTCAATGGCTATGAAAACAACCCAAGGTAGCTGAAATAAAATCGTCCCAAAGCCTTCAATTACGAAGTGTTACAACGCTTATCCTCTAAAACAGTGGTTCTCAAAGTTTTTTTTCGCATTCCTCCCTTACAGACCCAAACACTGTCAATTCCGCCCATCAAAGATCACAAATGATAATTGCAAAAATGTCATACTACCTACTGTGGAGAAACAATTTATGAACCAAACAGACTCTTTCATAACATCAGTCACTGCAGTTAAAGCAGCTTGTACAGTACCTGCAAGTTACTGCNATTGCTACNTGACAGGCNCATGTTCTTGTTGATCATGATGCTGGCCTGGATGGTAACCACAGCTCAACTATTATCACCGCTAGCGGCAAACGGAGTAAGTTACTGCGCCTCAAGAATAGCGCCTTTGCTGTCTTCCACCTCAACAACAAAGAAGCTAAACGTGAGCTAAACGTCAACCACAACAGCGAAATCCTACCCTTTTGTTACGAGCCTACATTCCTCAGAGTAACGTTGGACAGGTCGGTCACGTGAAACTGATATTACGCGTTGCACTCTAGAGGCGACTTGCAGGCTCTGGTTGGGGTGCTAGTGCAATAACGTTGCGAACTGCCACCTTAGCCTTGGTTCATTCAACAGCAGAGTACTGCGCTCCTGTCTGGTGCCGCAGTGTTCATACCCGCCTCACTGACCCTGCCACCAACGACGCTCTGCGAACTGTGACTGGATGCCTGCGTCCTATACCAGCGGACAATCTTCCCATGCTTGCAGGCATCCAACCTGTTGAGCTTCGTTGCAAAGGAGCCACACGGTCTCCAGCACGACGTCCCATGGAGCCTGGACATCTCGGTGGGAATGCATGGCGACTCAAACTGAGACACCCATTTGTGCCCGCTGCACAACAACTCGTCAGTTCATCTGACGACAATGACAGAAGTGCGGCCCTGTACGCGGATCACCGATGGAACGATAAGATTGTTGAGCACTACGAGACTCCACACTTTCACCCCTACCCATCCTCCTGGAATAGCCCAGCCAAGAACAGTTTGGGTCCCGTTCCTGTTTGCAAAATGGGGCATGAATGCTTCTATGGCTTGTGAGTGTGGCGAAGAAGATCAAACCGTTGACAATGTTGTCTTCCAATTTCCAATCCATCGGCTGCTCAACACCTGCCCCGATATCTAGTGCGGCCAAGCAATGGACTGAAAGAAGTGGCTCGAACGACGATGGTGATGAAGCAGCTTGTGCTTGCCTACTGTAGACATTCCCATCTAAACCAACCTCGCTGTGAAATTTTTATATATGTTGAATAAACTAATATTAAAAACTTAAGGTTATCTCATCCACAGCTTTTCCTCACCAATTTCTCCCTGGAACAAATTTCCTCCCAGCAATTAAAACTTCCTCCCTTAGGGAGCCAAGTTTTTTGAGAACCCCTGCTCTGAAACATCCAACTTCATATTAAGGACAGGAAGTACAACAAAGACTAATCAATATCAAATTAGAAAATGTAATAAAAATTGTATGTAGGTATGGTGTGAATACAAAATAGAACAATTGATCATAGTCCTTTGAATTAAATAGAATGTATGGGTTTGATCGCGTAGCCAACAGTTCCGAATCAGCCAAACGTTTATTCTGAAACTTGTGCTTTCTTGGCTGTGAGCACTTTTCGTCCATGACAATATTTCAAACAGCTGTGACAATTGTCGTTTTCCTATATTTTATGACATATTTGATGGATTAAATACGCCTGAAAGCGTTTGCAGGTCTGCAACTTATTCAACACAAGCGGTCTTTGCGTCAACTATTTTTTAGATGTATTTCGGTATATGTGAAGAGCTTCGTGAGACATTTAGAGATAACACGGAAGAGGAGTTTTATGGCTTAAAGGTGGCAACAAAAACTTTGAAAACGGTTAATATATCGTTTAAGACAGAAACAGAACGTCGCTTTTTTTAAGATTTATGATAGGGGCAGTTTTTCACAAATTTGTTTCTCCCCTCAAAATTAATTGTTGAGCAGAGAGGCTTTAAAATTCTTATCAATTTAAACTTCAAAGATTTCAGCACCTTTCTTTACGGAAACTTTTCATTAGAGCCAAAAACTCACACAAAACAAACGAAGATATGCTACTGTAAATTATATCGGATTTTCGAAACAGCTGCTTTCATCGCTAAAAAATTAGAATAATGAAAGGCCAGCTGATGAAAACTGATGCAACATTAACCGTTGTTTTTCATCAGGTCTTGCTGAAAATGTGAACGTTTTTTAACACCTCCAAAATGAATTTGTTCAAATGATTTGTTCGGAGTTTTACCTTTTGATAAGTCGTTGCAAGTCTTCCTGCTTTTATTCAGTTAAAAGCTTTTGCTTTGTTGAGTGTTCTCATGTTTGAACTCAAATAAATGCAAAATTTTGAAAAAGATCAACCTAATTGTTTAACAAAAACGCTTCACCTTGGTTCCTGAAGGCCTGTAGGTTAAGTTACTGTAATATTTTGAAAATTATTCAGTGAATTGCTTTTTTTTTTCAATGCTTTTCTGACAACTTTTCTTGTAACGGATGGTCACCAGAACTGTCGTTACAGGAGGTGGGTAAACTGCCCACGCGAACTCATGTCTCGTATGCAAATACGCTCGCTACAAATGCCAATTGTGGTCAAGATTATATGTACAACGCACTGTCTTTGGAGAGTCGCGGAAACAGTATGGTAGCTCCTCGTGTGCACAGCGAATCCGCAACACACAGGCGTACCGGTCAAAAACGCAGAGCTACCAACTGCGATTCGGCCCACAAACGTTGGTTAATGTTCAAGAGAGTAAGTACGACAGTCTACTCACAACTGACTGGGCATTGGGAAACAGTGAAAGTCACAGCATTTTGACTCAACGAAAACTGTTTCTCAAACACACTTGATAACAGAACTTCATATAGTCCGCTGCACTTGTCTCAGCCCACTTGCTTACAAGCGTTTACAAGCCGAAAACTTTTATTGCTTAAAAATATGAGCTCAGTTAGATATTAATTTTAGGAGCCAAGCAGCTTCCTGCTTCAACCAAGATCTACACCGCTGAAAAGCCACATGCGGCCCCAAGATATTCCTCCGCGTAGGCCACATCACGTAGGTTAAGCGTCTGTCGCGGAACAATACGATCATAACGCGTCAATGGATTATTGCTAGGAACAGGGCGGAGTGAAGGGTAGGGAAAATTTTACATTAATAAACCATGTAATTAGGCAAATATACTTTCAGGGGTCATTGCTTTAATGCAAGGTTTCATACATTCTCAAATACTGCTACACCAGTTGTTGGTTGTTTGAAGCCACAGCAATAATTTTCACTTGCCTTATCTTGCCTTGTTGTACAAAAATCATAATTTTCGGACAAACGTTTCAAGTATGACACAAACTCAGTGTGTGGAAATTGATTGTTATGTGGCGGGCCACTTCACTATACTTTCGTACATATTAATATGCATTGACTTGATTTTATTCATTTTTTGTTTTCTCAAGAAAACGCTGACACTGTGTTTTTAGTCCAGGTTTGTTTTCCTTGTACTCAGATATGTTGTTGCAATAGTGTAGTAGAACTACTAAACTTGCCTCTGGCACTGTCATTTGAATTTTTCTTTGTAAAATTCCTCCAAGCATTTTCTCTTGTCTCGTAAATAATACAAACTCCTCAACATGCATTTGTGAACCGAGATCCGGCCAGTAGCGGTCACACTTTCTCTGAAATATACAAATTATGGTAAATTTCAAGTACGGCTGTGAGCATTTTATACTGAAAATACTGTGAGGTTTTGGTGTTTGATGCATTAAATTGCTTTGATGTTTGACTGTAAACGTAAACCGAACGAAAAAGTAAAAAAAAAGTTAGAATGACCTCAAGCTCAAACAGAAGCAACGTGGGAGTGCTTGGTTCATTTATAGACGTTCGATTTAGCAAGGCTTTAAATAACTTGCTGAAAGGCGTTAAAAGATGAATTTCCTAAGGGAAAGCGGTGCGTGAGGTTTGCTATTAAACAAATAACATTGATAGCACCATCGCTTTATTGAGCAAACGATTTTGATATTACCACCAGCTTAAACAAAACATTTAGATAATGTTTCTTCTTATAGCGAAAGGTTAAGGAAGCGTAATGAATAAACATTGGCTTTAATACCTTAAATAATATATATTTTGAAAACATTTATAGACTTTCAACAGACAAACAAATAATTTCAAACATTTCAAAAAGTAAGAAGCGCCCGGTGAAATGGCCGCAAAAGACATTGCATCACTCGCACATGCATATTTTAATTATGCAAATTCCAGTTTTGATTGCCAGAAATCAAACAAGAACAGAGAAATGTAGTACTGTAAATGACACAATACTAACTGAAACCATGGTTTTAGGAATAGACAGAGTTAAAATAACATTTGAAAACTTAAAAAAGTATCTAAAATCACATGAAATTTGCAGAAAAGATTTATGTCTACAAAGTGATTTTCAGAATTCACCATTTTTGCTGAAGAGCAACTAGGATTTTTAGTTTCCTTAATTAAAATTTTAGTTAATTCAATCAGTGGCTAAAAACTTCAAAATATCTTCAACTTTGGTATTTGTTTGTACCAACCTTGCCATTTTCATTCTCTTGGGTTAACATGAGTATGATTGAGCAATTCTGCTCCCATACCATATGCCAAAAGTCCGCAATGGTTGTTGTGCGGGGACCTTGCGTTGCAATGAATTTGTGCCGAAGTCTGTAACTCTAGAACAATTTTGGTGAAACATTGGAAACAGTTTAAAAAGAATCATTTTTAACAGAGTGGTTCTCTCATGTTTTTTAATTGCGAGTCTAGTTTGCAAACTTTGTATTGGATTCAACACTAGTTTCTTTTCTTTCGCTTGATAAAAAATCTGCATCGTAATTGGGTTTAAGCAAAAATTCTTGGATTAATTAAAAAAGCAATTTATTTTCGTTTGAGAAGTCACCCTACCGGAATGTATGAAGCATTAATGTAGTCACCACTTCCTCTTCTTTTGAGCAGAACTCGGTAATCATCAACTATAAACAGAAATGGAACAATGTTTAGAAAACACTGAAATATAAAATATTGACCAAATTTTTTTGCCCTTATATTGTCTGCAGTTTATAGTCAAAGCTTTCAGAAGCATCAACCACAAAATACGCTTGGGAAATGGCAATATTTTTTTACAAAGCAGTTAAACCACTTTTAGGAGCCACCATCTTTCTTTATGGAATGATAAACTCTGACTGTGCATAATATTCTGCCTATTCCAAATCAACATAGTTTGGACTGGCTCTTGTGAAAGCAATGCCTATGGTAAACACTTGAATATTTTTCGGTTAGGGTGAAAAAAACAAATTGTGAAATGAAACAATTCTTATTACGAAGCAACAACGCAAAAACCAATGTGTCCAACAAGATCATAAGATTACATGAAACGTTTCGGAAAACCAAAGCTTTTGCGGTTAACAGATGGAAATGAAAGAAGCACCAAACGGAATGTCTCAAACCACAAAGTCTAAGATTAGTTTGTTTAATAATTTGATTTTGTGTTGTCTGTTCGAACGACTATTCAAGACTGCAAGTGTTCTTCATGCCATCATAAGTTCTTAATTTGTAACACAGATATTTTTTGAAAAGCAAATACTGTACAAGGATATATGTTTTTGTATCTGTTTTTGCTTGCGTTTGCAGAACTCTGAGCAACAGAACTTGAGTGCTGAAAGTTCTTCGATGATTCTTGAATTTCCTGTTTTTGTGAAAAAATCAAAAAACAATTTAGTATTGACTTTGTTAATATTTATGATTTCACGTTTCAAAGAAAAGCAAAACACATTCAAAGCAGAATTGCTCCCATGTTTTCTTTCCAGCATTTGCAGTGTTTAAAAGTTGCACACATTTACGAAAAAAACACATTATACCTGGAATTCTTTTGAGAACAAAGCACGCTTGTTTTTCATTTTCTTTGTGTAATCAAAACACAAATGTTGGTTTGATATTATTGTTTGCAAATCCATAGGAGACTGTTGCTGTAGTTGCATAACATTTGCGTAATTTCCTTCGATCTTCATAGACTTATTTTTTGTGGACACATCTAAAATTCATACAGGTAGAAATGCTGTTGTTTAAAATTGGTTTCAAATGGCAAAAATGGTATCCTGCAATAATTTGCGATATTTTCCTAATATGTTACGACGTTTGCTAAAAATCACAAAACCTTTGATCAGTGAAGAGAAACATTTTATGAAGGAAATGAAAAATGCACTAAGGTAAGAAGTTCCAAATTTTGTTGTCGATTTTACACTTAAGGGTTTGAACTTATATGGCTATTCAATGCTGAGGAACACAAATTGCCAAACTGTTTTGTTGTTTTATTGTATTCCTTACTTTTCCAGTACAACATACCTGCCTGTCGCGTTTAGAAGATAATATGCTAAAGTTTTTCTCAAGAATTTGTACGCGGATAGTTCTCATCTTGCAGTAAACGATTATTTTTTGGTCGCAAGGACGATAAAGCAATTCTCTCAAATTGCGTATGTCCTGCATAAAGTGTGCCTGATATCAGCAACACTTTGGATCATGTACTTGCTCGAAAAATACACAAACGCTCTAGGAAATGGTAAAAATGGCAGGAGCCTCTCAGAAAATTTGTAAACTCTGGTGTTCAGTGAAATATATTTTGCGATACATATAAAAATTTAAAGTAACCGTTTGCTTTGGAAATTGAGACAAGTTACTAGACATAAGACTAGCGTTTATATATGCTAAGTACCACTGTGGTTTCTAGCCAGTGGGCTATAAAAAATCAACAACTGATTTAAAGTGAAGTAGTTTTGAAGAAGAAGCAGAGATTTCCGTGGTGCATGGATTCGCATGAATTTGTTCTGTAATTTTAGCGTAGATTTTTGTGCCGGCCATTCTTAAAACCTTCTTCTGTCGTATACACACAGCTGAAATCCGGCCTACAATCACATGGACAACTGCCACCCCGGAAACTGCCACCCCGAAAACTGCCACCTAGGACAACTGCCATCTGGGACAATCGCCATCCAGAACAACTGCCACCTAAGTCACTGCCACCTAGGACAACTGCCACTTAGTACAATCGCCACCCAGGATCCACTGCCACCCGAACAACTGCCACCTAGGACAACTGCCACCCTTAAAACGGCCGTCCAGGTAACTACCACCCTACTACACCCCGGAACACATTCCCACACTTTTTTCATGTTTTCGTTTGCAGTGCAATTAAAGTTAATACGTCATTCAGAACTGATTTAAAAATGGGTTTGAAATGATGATGAAAATGGCTAGTTTTAGGTGCGTTCCCACACGTCTTTTTTAGCACTACACCCCTGTGCTACCCCACAATTGCCACACAGAATACTGCGTTTTACGCATCACTTCAAGTTGCTGCTGCTGCCATGTAACTCTCAAATCAAAAGCTAAGGTGAAAAAATGTACAAAAGTTAAATCAACAGAAGATAACGTGTTTTATGAGTGCGTGAAATGAATACGATGTGATAGTGTGTATAAGAGTTTGCTGTAAAAAATTTGAAAAGGCCCGTAAAAAATTAAGCTATGCACTGTCTTAACAATATTTGTGAAGTATAGATGTAATGACATCGACACGACATACTCCACATAAATGTTTTAAGTTGAAGTTACGTTCCTTTAAAGTATTCATAGTATGAAGAAACTTTTGTCATATACTATACATGGGCGTCGGAAGGGGGGGCAGGGGGGCC
>JGI24159J19872_10010949_pt1 | contig 11897 bp, 6 predicted proteins | sample Ectturendosymbi4_FD_19872 | JGI IMG/M metagenome (IMG submission 19872) | reverse complement strand
ACGATCAAACAAATGCTCAATGGGACGTTATTTCTGTCCCAAAACATGTGGTTTTTGCACCCCTTGTGCTACACCTTCAAATACTTCGCCACAACCTGGAAGTTTTGCAAGACAGCAATCAGTTTATGGTTCAGCCAAACCACCAACTGCTGGAGTTACTGCTTCTCCTAAATTGTATCAAACAACAACTGAAATTCCTACTTCCAATTCACCAGAATGCAAACTAAGTAAGGCAGAATTCTTTGCTTTGTTAAAAATATCTAAATACAGTATTTAACTTTCTGTATTAAGAATAGTTTAATGACATCACTACGTTTCGAGTTGTTGATATAAAGTTGGTATAAATGCGGCATTACTCTTCTAACTGTGTGTTTGTCTCGTTTTCCTTATGAAAACTTTATTTTACAGCTTGCTTGGATTCCAGATCTTCTTGCTCAACATGGGCCCAGCAAGGATACTGTAACAAAGAAAAAGGTTATCCGGACGTTCGCACGGTCTGCCTGCAATCTTGCCAGTCATGCAGAAAATGTAGACTTCCTCCTCCAGTTTAAACCTACGCTGAACAAATACAGTACAGTGATTTGAATTCGTAAATTTGATCAGCGAGTGATCAGCATTTTTTGACAAGATAGCTCTCTGTACTGTAAAATCTGTACATATGAAATGAATATCTGTTTGAAATGCGTATCAATGGCAAATGGATAAGCGTGGCAGGGACCTGCAAAATTTAAACATGCATTCTAGCTAATGATATTTTATTTCATTGGTTGTTGTGCATCCGTTTTTTTGCTCTTCCATTGTGTTTCGTGGCAATAAAAAATACAGGTTTATTTTCCAGTGGTAGATGCCGCTCGCATTCGAGCATACCTTTAAGACTTTACTGTAAATTAGGTATTTTAACAGGTTTTTTTTCTTGTTCACAACAGAATCTACTTAAAAGAAAACCTTTGGTATTTTCAGATCAAGTTATTGAATGCAACTTTTGCAAAATGTATTTTTTTACAAAAACAGATTTTGACAATTTGTCTGCTTTTCTTTTTTTTCGACTGAGATTTGTGCATCTGTGAAATACAAGTACACGTTTGATTTCAAGAGGTATTTTCAGAGTGATCTGAGAAAGTGCACTCCATAAATCANATCAATCGCTGGGGCAAAACTGAAAATATGACGAACCACATGAAAATTTTTTTCACAAAGACGTTTTGTTTGCTGAGTCAGATTTCAATGGAACAAGCATGCCGAAACATGCATTCTGGCTAATGAAGAATGGATTAGTCATTTTGTTCTAAATAATGTTTNCTATCACTCAGCGAATTCATAGGCGAAGAAAATTTTATTAAATCACATACTGGATGCGCTGCAATAAGATCCCAATTATTTTGAGGCTGCATGCCACATTTTCAGTCCAAAGTATTTAAACTACGAAATAGTTAACATTATTGAGCAAAATTCCCATTGACAAAAGCCATCGCAAAACGTAACATTAAATTTATTCAAAATTTGCACGAAGTTTTAAGCAATTTTGCTGATGATAAAGAGTCCAAGGTAAATGTGCTTGCTAAACAGCTACGAAATTGAAAAGATTTCATGCAAGTTTCTTTAACAAAGAAGTTTTCCATTTGACAATTCGGCAGTATGACATCTCAGTGATCTGATAGTTTGACGAGATGTTAATTACTTCGATAAGTGCTTGACCGGCCACCCATACTAGGATGTAAATTTCTCGCAGAAGGGGTAGTCTCCGAAATGTAGCCGAACCAAACGGAGATTTCCTGGAATCAAATCTTTTGCGTAAAATCGTGCAAAACCAAATACACAATAACGAGCATCCGCAGGTTTCACATTTCTCGCTGGTCCTTCGTTGTTGTGTTGTCGAAAATGGGAAGAGTAAAATTACCAAGTTTCCTCAAAACCGCTTTATGCTCAACATAGTGACCTATACAGTACGCAAAACAAAGTCAAACTGTCAGCTTTTAATTGATTTTTAAAAGGACCATACATATTTGCAAAACATTATGGGTATGGTCACCGGCGTGTAAAACGGCTTAGAGAAAGTTGACTCAGTTCAGTAGTTCTCAACGCTTTTTTCCGAAATCCTCCATTGCAAACCCCAAATTTTTTCATCACCTCCACTCAACAAATGCCAAGAAAAGCTACGGGGTGAGGTGAGCATCACAAAAACTGGAAAAAATCATTCTTTATTGCAAAATAATAAGTTAATCAAACAAGCGCACAACGCGAAGCTTCCAAAAACATCTTATTCAACTTTAGTGAGAACCCTTAGCCTCAGTTCAATAATAATGGAAAAAATCGAGGATGAAAACATATCAACTTTCCTGCAAAATCACTGCACTAGCAACTGTAGAAGGTTCTTCTTTTTGGTCAAAATGTTCTTAACGGCACTAAATTATATTTAACTGAAAATATAGTTGACCATCTGCAAATTTCACAAGTGTTTGCTCTGAAACTATGTTTTAGCAATTTGCGGAATTGTTCATCTGTACGGGGTTACTTTTTGCATTATTCGCCACAACGAGTCGTTTCTGTCGGCATACCCCTGAAGCAGATGAAGCTACAGCTGCTTTGAACAGCTGTCACTCCACCACCACGTTCTCTGAGCATTCCAGGAGCTCTCGGAACAAGAGCAACACGCGGTCTGCAAAGGTATTTCTTGCATGTTTGCCCGCCATAGCCTCCCACTTTATTTGGTAGCATCAACTAGCCCTGCGCATTAGTGCAGCCCCTGGCGGTTTTTCAAGACGAGAGTTGCCAACCACCATGTGATGATCCGTCGACAGTTCTGCACCCTTTTTGACACGAACGTCCAGCACTGATAGGAAAAAGTCCGGTGAAACTACGCAGAAATCAATGAGTGGCCATTTATCCAACAAATTTCTGCCCCTACTGTACTTGTGCAAATGTATGTGTGGAAGAAAGTGTTCATTGTGCGCAGTACGTCGTTACTTGCCTCACGAGCCTTCCGAGACTGTGTGGCGAATAATAGCGAAAAGTAATCCATGATGGAACCAGGGAGATGAAAGATGCTATTTGAACGAAGAAAATAGCCTAGAAGACGTGGCTTCAGATAAAAGCCAACTTTTCTTTGCGTACTTGGTATGCTCAGGTGCAAAAATAAGGCAGCCATCACGGGGAAAAGTCAGAAATGCAATCCTTAGAGTATTTCGGGCATAAACTAGGCTCCAATTACTAGCATGTCAACAAAGAGTTCTGGCATCTACTCGGCGTCAGCATGGCAAAAAATCTAATAATACTAGATTCATTAAAGACCAAAATTTGCCTTGTTCAGCAATGAGGAGGACATCCCTGGCAGATAGAGAGAGTATTCCAAGGATTTCTTTTAAACTCAGTACCTCCAATCATCGGACACACAAAAGGTGCATTTAGGGAAGGAAAATATCAGCACTGCAGCTGAGGTCTTCCTAGCTGTCAAAAAAATGAAAGCTGAGAAAGCTGCAGGCTGCGATGAAATCCAACTTGAAATGCTCAAAGCCTTGAATCGAGAATGAGTACCTTGGCTGACTCGTATGTGGTAAGTGGCCTGGTGTTCCAGAAGGACACCGAAAGAATGGCAAACAAGAGTTATTATCCCCATACACAAGAAGGGCGACAGGAAAGAATGCACTAACTAGCGGGCATCTCGCTTCGTAGCCTCCCAGGAAAAGTGTATGCCAAGAAAAAAGATGTCTCGAAATAATTGAACCAAAGCTGGAGGATACCCAGTGCGGTTTTCTTGCTGGCCGTAGCACCACAGTCCAAATCTTCTTCCTCCTGCAATTTTTCAGGAAATCTTGGGAGTATGCCAAAGAAGGCTACACACGTTTTATCGACTTCGAGAAACATAAGCCCTGGTTGTTTATGAAAAGTGATGGGGAGTCTTATGGGAGTACGGTGTTAACAGCCAGGGTCGCAACCAGCTAAAATTTTCGGGGGCTGGTCAAAATGATTGCAACTTTGTTGCACATAACAACTAAAAACCTTATTAGCGCTTTCAAAATTTCGGTGGAGGGAAGTTTTCCAGTTGCGAACCTGTTGACAGCCTTCTGTTAATGACGGTCAAGTCATTGTATTCCTGCTCGGAAGTTTGTGTCCGTGTCGGCGGAGTTACAACACAACCGTTCACCGAGGGTGTTGGACTCCAAGAAGAGTATGTGCTGTCACAACTCCTGTTACTAATCTATATATCAGGGATTACCAACCTTTCTCTAACCATGTACCCCTTCAGCATTTCGACAGATGAGCATGTACCCTTAAAATTTCTTATGACAAAACATTTCATCATGACTAATCATATATACATATATATTTAACAACAAGCTTACAGTGATTTCTGAAAATAATATTCACTGATACAGGTATAAATGTTTGGAAAAAAGTCATCCAAAAATATATTTTTCCCTTCTGTTGCTAACTTTAAATGCACCCCATTCAGACAGGCAAATGTACTCCTAGGGGTACATTTACCCCAGGTCTATATTAATGGGAATTGCAGCCAACGAGGGTATCACTGTTGGAATCTGAAAGATCAACCGTTTGTTTTTGTGGGTGGTTTGATGCTGGTTGCATCCTCCATCCTTGTTTTATTAATGTTCCTGATGATGGCTTACAACTAATCTGAAATGTTGAATAATATAATGTTTTCGATATTTGTGGCTATATTGTTCGCAATTAAATAGTGATGCATGTACGGTTATTGCCAGTGATAAGGTGACCTTGAAGGANATGAATCACAAACTTACCAGCACCAAATCAGAAAAACCGGTAACAACATTGCTATAGTTGTAAAGTTGTAATGACCTTATAATTTGCAAAAGCAGTGTGATATTGTGAAAATGCGTTATGGCAATTGAACGAAAAAACAAGCTTTTACTTTTTCACTTTATCTGAGCAACAGTTTACATTGCGTGAGAAAAGTAGAAGTTGGATAGAACCAAGGGTATCGCTAAGCCAGTGACAAGAATAAACATGTCATTGCCAGTGGTGCAACTAGATGTTTGATCCAGGGGAGCAAAGCTTAGCTGAAGGGGGGCCACTGGTCACCGTAGGAGGCCCACTAGCCAAAACTCAGATAAAAGTTAAGAAATGCTAGTGAATCTTTGGATGTCTATACCAGCTAAAAAAAGCGAAAACGCAAAAAACAACAACCTAAAGAATACCACATATTAAAATGTCAACTAAATGGGGCCCAGTTTTTACATTTAGCTTGCCAGGGGGGACGACTCGCCCCCTTGACCGCCTGTCAGTTACGCCACTGGTAATTACCTAACGGCAAATTATGTCTGCAATTTTTTTATTTAAAGACGTATCCGGATGTTTATGAGCATTATGTTGCAAATATTTAAGTTTCTTTTAAGGAAGGAACAAGGAACTTGTTATTTGAGAATCATGAAACTTCCATTGGAGCTGCTCGCTCACCAATTGACAAGTACTGTGTTGGGAAAAAACCCTATTACTTCGCCGCTGCCCTCCGTCATTTGAATTATGAATACAGTTGCAAAGTTTTACTTTCAATACAACGCTCGCATTAAAAGAGTCTTTAACTATTAGAAGCTTTTAGAGTATGTTCTCATTTACAAACGTTATTGCACGAAGTGTATTCGATTAACCAAAACTCGCGAAATCATATCACTGAAACATTTACGAATTGTTTCTGGATAGAAATGACAACCGGGTGGTGCCACCTGTTGCTTCATGTCAACGAGTATCGAGAAGGAAGGCGCTATTCCCTGGTGCTTGAAACCCGGCATCGCCTGTTGAAACCGAAATATGCTTCTACTTCAACCATAAGATATCTGTAATTGAAAAAAGCACGCGGATTTTATTATTTTCCATTCGGCGTTGGCCAAAATCATGCGGTATTGGCATCCAGATCATTCCAGTTCCAATATACAAAAAGCAACTTGTTGCTTGGTTCACTGTTAGTATTCTTTCACACGCGATAAATAAATTTCAACTGTGTGCCTTAGTATTTCATTGCGAATATCTTTATCGATCGGCATGTTTTGCTGATAACTGTCTGGGCAAAGACGAAAATTTGCAGCTTCAAATGCCGATTTTAAAATTGCGAAAATAGTTTCAATTTTCATAGTTAGTCGAATTTTTCAGATATGTGTTCATCACTTTTTTTAAACTGACAACAAAAAAAACAAACAGTACACAATGAAACACATCACCAGCGCCAATATAGCGTTCACGTCATGCCTGTCTCGATCAGGCGACCAACAACTTCTAAAACAGCCGTATAGTTATTATCCCACTGATCTAAAGTAACGGGTGTCGCTTCATTCGGTCAAGTGAGAATTTTTATTTGCAACGACTTAAAATAACTTTTTACTTTACAGCATGCACAGGGGTGCTACAGCCTGTTCGATGTAAATCCTGTATTACGACAGTTAGTTATAGAAATATTAATCAAACGGTAATGTTTCGTTGAAACGACCAAAAATTAACGTTTTACGTTTTTCGGTAAGTATAAATCAAAGCCTTTGCTAGTGCCAAGTAATTAATATACCACTGGTTTTTTCCGTCTTTTACCCTGTGAAGACCTGAATCGTTTCTCACATAGCCACTGAAACTTCATTACTTTCGCTTTCCTGACAAATTTTGTTTTATTATGCGCACGATAGCTAGGGGGTAACAGCAAGAACTATACTTCACCTGTACCTTATCTTTTGTAAATACAAGCAGTAATTTTCTTGTACATTTTCCCACTAATTTTCATGGTAATTATAATGCTGTAGGCAATAATATGCCATCTAAAATTTTTGCTCACAACCATTGTTTACCCGTGCGGCGTTTACAAACATCATTTAAAATTACTGCACCAAGCACTACAAACGCATTTGCTGCTTCTACTGTAATTTTTCCACACCTGTTTTTGATTTCTTAACACTTTACTCTTTTTACCTTAGAAAGTACTTCTCAGATGATTATTTTGTGCTTGCGTGAAATCTTTAGACAAACTTGTCAAATGTGAGCTTTGCTGTTTAGTAACTTCGCTTCACGTTTTGACATCAGCAGAACAATTTTAAACAGAAATTAATGCTCTATTATAAGAATCAACCGTCCTTGTCGTGACGTTTAGACGTTTATCAATTCACGAAACATTAATTAGCCTGAATATTGGAAACTGCGCAACTTAGTTCCAGGACTTTCTGTGCAGTTAATATCAAACAACGTGTGTCAAGAACTGATTTCCGCTTAGGTGCCTTCTTACCAGAATCAGCCAAAATACGTCACAGATCAGTGAAAAGTAGGCATTTGAAAACCCTACTGTGAGTAGGCTACGAATCTGACCACAGTTTGCGTCGACTAGGTTGCCCTAAACTAAAATGCTGTTTCCTCCACTTGGTAAGAAAGGTATCAATTACCACTTGCTGATCGTTTCTTAGATTTCCGGTCTTGAGCGACGCCTTAATTTTGCAAACAAAACAGCTATGATTAATCAGGAAAAAGGAAGATGGTGGCCAACATTATTGAAATGTCAGAGGTTGAACTTTTTTCCGTACTTCGCACTGCCAACAACTTTTGTCGTGTGACATCTTCGTGTAGCGTTAGCAGCGGTGCCAGCTTGCAGTGGGCACGTGTCAACTGTGGCTCCAGGCGCTGTTTGGTTTCGCTGTTATGATACGTTTGACAAACAGGGCTTTCATCGTGAGTCAAGATAAACGATGGAAGCCAGAACAAAGTTTCTTTAAGTCAACGGCGGGAGTGACCTTGAACCATTCTGTGGGACAAAATTCAACCTTGTGAAAATAACTAAGCAGTCTAAATTTGTGGAACTATAACCAAACAAGACTACAGAACAGCCGTTAACGTATAGTTAAGTTGCAAGACCAGGGGGTTTAGTGCATAACTGAATCATCAGATCAGTTTGTCTTCCTCATAGTTGCTATGATGTTCATTCAGTATGTATCCGTTAGATAGATGGTCGAGGAGCCATTACCATCTTTGCTCCAGCTGGCAGACTAAGGAGCACTGCGGTGCGGAATGCCACGAGAAACTGTTGAATTTAAAATTATGTGAGAACTGCTTATGCGTTTGTGCTTGTAGAATCATATAGGAAAAAACAATTTATGAATTTTTTCTCATAAATTATCCTTTTCAGAATTTTTATGTACAGCACATATTAACTGCATTTACTTTTCTACAGAAACGGGATTTAATCAGGATGAGGCGTGTAATACAGGTTTGTATGTCTCTGGCATTCTTCGTCGCGTACTCAAACGGTCAGTCCAATTTCTTATCGTGTCTGACATGCAGAGATCTCATCAGCAGCGCTTGTGGCTCAATCAACTCAATACCCTACCTTAGATCAATGATGTGCTCCTCCACCTCACCTTACCGAAGCACTTGTCGTAAGACGTGTGGAGTGTGTTCATGCTCAAGTTCAAGTAACCTCTACTCGTCGATACTTTCGGGAAATCCTCTCAGTTTTTTAGCAAATCAAAATCGTTTTAGTTCGTCAGCAAGCCAAAACCCACTCAGTTTTTTAGCAAACCAGTATCTTTCGTCCGCAAATCGCGGATATCCGCCAACAAGGTACAATGGAGTGAACCCCGCACGAAACCCAAGTTATGAAGAAGAACCAGAGATCAGACCCTCCTCACAGCAAACGGTAGTTAATGTCGAGGCAGAAAACCAAGGAGAAAATCAAGGTGTTGGAACAGATGGTGCAACACCCAGGATAACTGACTGCAGACAATGTAAGTAATGTACATAAACGGCTGTCAGCGATATTTTCTGCCAAATTACAGTAGCTTAAGAAATTTGTATTTACGGGTTTTATTACAAATTTTGTCAAAGGCGGTTAAAGCATAAGCAAGTCTGGGAACGCACAAGCTACTGTATTACAAGCAGATTTTATTGACTCCACCAGTTTGTTTAGTTTAAGTTACGTAGTTTCCTGAGTTATTTATTCCTTTTGCTTTTTATGCAAAATACAGTAGGAGAACCTCTTTCTCAAACAGTACGTTTATTTCTTCCCGCCATACGTTGTTGTTCCTCATTTTTACTGACGAGATTAACAGACGTCTTTTTGAGTTTATCAGTTATTTTGCTAACACTTTTCTTATAAAGATATTATTCGGAGCATGTGTGTATGTTAGCATAGAAGGTGTGTCGATAGTATTGTTAATGTGAAAATTTCCCCTGCTGTTGAGTCCAAGCAGCGTTTTTTTCAAACATGGCTCCACAATTTTTTTCACATACATCTAAATCCGTGGTTTGTTAATTTGAATAAATCCAGTGCCCACTTTCAGTTAAGTTTTTTCCGAAAATATTTCTAGTTTCAACTGCGCTTCGTTCTGGCATCTCGTGTAAAACAGACTGACTATTGACGTTTCGCTGCTAGGTGCATTCCTGACATCAAGGATATGTGTGTTTTTCTATGTATCTTGTACCATACCAAATTGCATTTCGGATTAAACCAACTGCAACAGCGTTTGCTATCCAAAATACTTTATTGTTTTGACAATCATGAAACAACTTCGTGACTTGTTCTTGCTCAAATATTGCTCGTTTTGGGCGTTTTGTCGCTGTCGTCTCAAAATGAAGTAATTTCACAAACGTTCGGCCGCATCGAGGGATGTAAAGATTTAAGACCAAACTAACATCTGCTACCAGTATATTGACTTCGTATGGCTCTACGATATGGCCAGCATTGGTGTTGCAATGTTTTCAACAAAACTTATAACAAATCGAACCTTGTCCAGGTGGTAGGAACTTGTTTCTAACGCGAAACTTTACAACCTGCAATATCAAACACCCACGTTTAGTGTTGAGTTGGCTATGCTTTGACAATGCAATTTTACATTGGTTTCATCAAATACAACCATGAAGTGACAACTTTTGTGTTCATTGCAGTGTCTTATAGAGATGACCAGTATCGGTGGTGCTGCCAATGGAGGATGCAAAACTACTGCGACCCAGCACGCGGTTACGGGGACGTTCAGACGGTGTGCCCATGGACATGCAACGGCTGCAACAGAAACTGCGTCAACTACAGTCCTTTCGGGTCTTTCTTTTTTGGACGATAATGGAAACACGTCTCATTTAAAAATGTTTTATAACGCCGTTGCACTCCGTTAGCTTTCACCGAGCCCGACAAATGGCGAAAATTTTCTATTTTTGATTTAGTTTGGTTAACGTGTTGCAACTTGCTTGATTTTGAATTGTGACAATTGACTAATCCTGCGGGGATTAGTTTTTCAGTCCAGATCGTGCCCTGTTGTGCCAAGCGATCTTAACTTGGCCAAATACACACAAAGAAAATTGCGCGTGTACGGAAGCATTTGTTGCAGGTGCGATCAAAGCGAAGAAATGGCAAACACGTTGCACACAGCGGGGTCGCTGCAACGAAAATAGCATATATCTGAAAATGGCAGTGGGTTCCTTACTTGTGATAACAAAAGCTGTGCTGTTGTACAACAGCTGGTCTCCAATGCCATTTTTTGATGGACGAGCAAGCTTCGTCACTGTGTCCTCCCACGGGAATGTTTGTTTTCTCGGGCAGATGAGCTTGAAAATAATTGTTGAGTTGTTTAAAAATGTGCAATTTCACTTTTGGCTGTTGTCACCCATTTTGTAAGGTCTTGAGAGTTACCTGAGCAGCAGATTGGTTCATCGCCAGATGATACGAGTTTCTGCCGACAAAACTGCCGAAATTACAGGGGTAACAGAAACCCTTCCTCATAGGCCTTGTGGCCCACCAGTGCTCACACAATGCTCAAGCTTCCCTTCACATTTTGGACAAGCAACACATGACGTCATCGACGGGGTGTAAGCGAAACCATGACTCTATTAACTTGGTTTGACAACCTGATCCAAGAATGTTGACATCATCTTAAATGTGTAATGCAGACTTTTGCAGATATTTCTCTATAATATCGACATCTCCCATAACCTTAAAGTTTGGAGGGGCAAGATGGAGCAATTTTTTTTATTATGTTTCAATAACAAAATTTCTGGGCACAACAAAATTTTGGGGGCACTGCCTCCGGGCATGGAGCTAAGATGAGTGGTAGAACACGATAGACTTTATTCGACTCCCGGTAAGTTGATACACAAGACTTGAAAAACAATACTTGCCGCATTTCCAGCCTCGTGCGGTGCATTAATAATGGGCGGGTGCACGACTGTAAGGGAAAGGTTTACGCGCAACGCTGTCATGGCTTGCATGCGAAAGTAGCCCCAATCGCTGAGCAAGCGAAGATTAACGCCTGCAGATCACCCGTGACAACGTAACTGAGTGTAGAAACCAAGTCTACCGAAACCTCCTACCAGTCAAACATAATATACAACATAGGTTTCGAATCGTCACTTCCTTCCCGCTTGTGCAAATATTTTATGCGAACACGGCAGAAACTGCATTTATTGCGATCAGAATAGTGGTTTAGGCGAAAATGTACACACTATTGTACGTTCACGAAAACGATGGCAAGGTAAGCAATAAATTGGGAAAACATCTTGATCAAGGAAAAACTGATTGTCTTCTTACACTGATAACACAAATATCTTATTAAACCAATCAGTAAGAAAAACAAGGAATGCATGGACCAGGGTAAAAAAACAATTAACGGGAAGCAAATACAGTAGTTCGATAAGTCTTCGAACATGTAGGCTGACAGCACACCATGATCAAATTGGTCGTTCCGCTAAGCTAAAAGATTTAAATGTAGCAATTTGATCTTCATATGTAGGACTGCGAAGTGAACAGAAACTAAGCAAATTTACACGGCAAGCGTGTGTTGCGTCACAAAGCACGGAGAATACACTCGCGTACAGTGTAATTTCTTCTGCAAAAGTAATCGTTTCCGACAGGTGGGCGCTTGGGCTTAACAGTCGTGGGCAAGGGCGTCGGAAGTGGAGTGGCAGGGTCC
>JGI24159J19872_10010948_pt1 | contig 11898 bp, 10 predicted proteins | sample Ectturendosymbi4_FD_19872 | JGI IMG/M metagenome (IMG submission 19872) | reverse complement strand
ACACAGTTGGGATACAGGGCTTTATGAGTTGGCACATGCAGGAAGTGAGGACATCGCATAACAAAGATTTGAGAGCTGACCCGGCGTGGTGCATAAACTCCGGGGAAAATGAATCCAGTCGCGCAGATTTACCAGGTGCTTCAGGGCTGTACCAAGCTGCAATGCTTTCTATGTAACATCGACACGATGTCTATGGCATTTTAGTCATTTATTGTAAATGATGAAAACAGCGACTCAACCTTGGAGCATAAAATTGGGATAGGCTTAACAGTTTCATCACCTCTGGAAAAACCTACGGTGAATTATTGACTACGGCGAATTTTTAATCAAAGAGACACTTCTGATACAAGAACAGCAACCCGAGATTAATGTAGACAATTTTTCCACCCCATTATACCTCTTCAATACGTAGATCGTTATGTCAAATATTTGGCCGATGCTCAGTTCTTATGTTGATACATGTTTCGTGCTTTGTTGTTGGTGCTGACGTAGACATATCGTGCTGGTTGTAGTACTGGTAAGTGTTGAATCGTTTGCATCCTTTGTTTGTAGTGCTCTGTGAACGGTCTCTTGCAGCTGGTCTTGGCTTGTTTCCGTAGATTACGATCATACGTAGGTTTTGTTTTAGCACTTTCTGCATAGCTGTTGGTCCTGCTTTTACTTTTAGCGATTTTGACAGGGTTTGGGGTCTTGTTTGGTTTTGAAGTCTTTTGCGTCACACTGTTATTTCTTGCGTTATAGAGTCTTTTGGTTTTGAATTGCTAGCATTGCCAAGTGTTGCTTTATTGTTTGACTGAAGATGGATTAAGAATAATCCGAAACGTTTAAAAAAAAAACATGTATATATTTTTGAAGGCTTTCTTAGTGGTGATGAAAAGACTCAACCATACACTATAACCATTGCTCAACAATTTAGACTTACTTTCTCATTCATTCAGAACAAAAAAGATTAACATCTCCGATTTGCCAAAAATACTGACTGAAAGAAGAAAAGCATTCATTTCGAATAGTGCTTGTGATGCATTACAATTGAAACCAGCCATAAACTTATTTCACTTAAACTTTACTTCAGGCTGAAACCAGGAGAAAACCGATATACGCAAAGCGAAACGTCACGGAGACGGTCACTATGGCAACCAATCCTGCTGGGTCCACTGCAGCATATCAAGAGAACACAACAGTGGTTGAAAGAGAAGTTGTTGTTGATTACGAATTGGTAACTTACCATTTTAAGATATAAATACAAATGTACGCTGGTACTTCAAATTACACTTTGTGTTTCTTTGGTTTTGTCGAAGACATGTTTTTTACTCCAGTTTCTGATTGCCTTCAGTTTGGAGTAGATTTTGCTACTTTTTGACTTAAAAAAAATTGGGTATTGTTGCGAATAAAGAACAAGTTGTTCATCTGCTATATCTAAAATATTATCTCGCATTATTTTCCTTCACGTATGTTTACTCTAGTACCTAATGTTAAATTAAGCACGGCATTTTTAGACGTGATTATTAATCGCATTTCAACTTCATGCTTTTCTTTCAAAGCTTTTGCAAAGTTGGTGTTTAAAAGTCATTAAACAAGGTGTTTACATTTACTTTGAGCACATTGCCCAAATAACTGTAACTTGTCATAACGTTTTGACTAGATTTTAAGCAAGTGATTACTTTATATAGGACAAAAAGCACAAGCCAGGCATCAATGTCCTTGGCTTGATTTGCTTTTGTTTGACTTTTGGCATCATCATCCGGGGTATGGGAGATCAAGGACAGATACTGGTTGATTTCTTTTTTGCATTTAATGAAGCTGTGATGAAAATAGTAGCAATTGTTATATGGTAAGTATTCGCCAGTCTATACCTTTATTTATTTGATTGTTTGTTACTTGTGCATTCTCGGTAAAAACATTTTATTGTAGCTTGAATATTCGTGAATGGATGTTTGTGTACAGAATATTTTGTGATAAGTTGCCTAAAATATGTTCATCTTTTTCATATATTTTTTTCAAAATGTGAAATTGGACTAACAAATTTTTCTGTAGTCTGAAGATCTGTCAACGTGTAAGTCAATGGCGAAACTATCAACTTAATCCATCATTCTTTGTATTAAAACTATTTGAATTGCCTAATGGCTGAGGTATTTCTCTTTTAATTTTTGTGCACTTTTTAACGTATTTTACTGTTGATTGTTTGTATTAAAGCACATTTGAAAACAATTGTCACTCACTTTCCACACCATCTTTTTTCTGGGAGGTTCGATGGGGCAGCAGGCCCCTGGAGGTTTCTGAACAGCTCATTGCTTTCATCAACCTCTGTTCCTTATGTTTGCTCCAAACCAATAAAGGACCACGACATGTTCGGAGATGTAGTCGCAACACTTGGTCCGGATGGCTTTTGCGTTGTAAATTTGCAGCAGGACTTGCTTCTCCAAACTTTTTGGGGTCATTGTAGTCACGAAAACAAACCATCGTACCTGGCAGGCTGTAAACTCTTTGCAAATACATCATCTTCGCCTCGTGGACCTGTGATAACAATCTTTCGGTATTAAGGCAAGATTCATGACTATAGTTGAGGATCGGGACAAAGACCGCTTTGAAAACCAACAGCTCCCGTTTTGTCACCACGAAATAATGGAGCTCAGGTAATGCCGTGCTTGATTCGCAAACCCCTGTATCAACCTACCGTGTTCAGCTTTTCGTGAATGATGAATACCACCGCAAGGCATTTGAACTTCTCGACTTGCTGCAGTCTATCACTGCTTACGTGCAGCGCGCACTGACTGCCAAAGAAACATGATACCTACTCTAGGTCTTCTCAGCGCTATGTTTCTGTCACACTCAGTCGCACGCAACAGAAAATGAATGGAGTACATGTTTGAAGACCCTGTTGAGAAGATGCTAGCAGTACCACATCGTCTGCAAAAACTAAACGGTTGATCCTCTAGCAACCAACTGTGACACCCTTGTTGACTGAGCTGTGACTGTTCATCTTTTTCATATGCGCTATGCATGCAGAGGAGTGGAAACAAAACAAAACAAATGGCACATTTGTCGAATGTAGTGTAACTGCCGTAACAATTTACATGGACAATGTAGAAAAACGGTGATATGGTGAAGAATAAAAAATCTTGAAAAAAATGGAGACACATCTCGGTCCGAATTGAACACACACGGCAGATAGGTTTGCTTTGGCTCTCATGACAAGCACACAAACGCCTCAACAGGGGTACACTGACTCCATGGGCAGCAGTATAGTATGTGTTGGTCAGCGGCATACCTCTACAACGCGGCCTAAAGCTTATAGCGCGAGACCAAGTTTTTCTGGAGAGTGGAAATTTGGTCTGTAACGCAACGGCCAGGATAAAAACCCTACTGGGTTGTATTACTGAGTTTGAATAACGCAAGGAACAGATTGCAAAACAAAACCTTTATTATGTCTTTACTTTTGTGATTACTATTGCTTGTGAATTATAATTGTTTTCAAACGATTGGCTTGATTGCGCCATTCCTATACGCAGGTATTCACCCATTGGAATAATCTTTTTAATAGCCAACAAAATCATGTCCATGGATGATCCTCCAAAAGTGAGCAAATTATAGTAGTTGAATTACAATCGGTATTTTAATATGCATTTTGACAACGTTAGCACATCAACAAAGCATTCGTGTTATTTGTTTAATGGAAACTGCTTGGCATTTCACGGTTTTCATTTGCAGGCAGTAAAACAAAAAATGAGTTTGCTGTTTTCAAGAGAAAGTTGTAACAAAAAATATTCTTACTGATCCTTTACTTTTACTTACTTTGAACTTGTTTATTTACACTCTGGAAAAAGTGAAGCTAAGAAATGTTGCCAACTCGTAGGAAACCAAAAGCGCAAACACAAACAACAACTTTGTTGCATTCGTTGTTTTGTTCTGTTTTTGTGCTTGAGCCTTACTCTGAAAGCAAGCGTCAAAAATGCTTAATATGTTAAATTCAGATTCTTGAACAACTCGGTCTTTACATGGCAACCGTAATCACAGGACTCGTGATACATGGGTTAATTGTACTCCCTTTGATTTACTTCGCTTTCGTTCGGAAGAATCCTTTCCGGTACATGGCGGGTGCACTCCAGGTAAGAGCACAAGTTGTTGCTTTGAATAAACATGAGCGACATAGTGGTCAAGCGCATACATTTACGATTGTGTTCGACGCCAGGACATCAATGACGTAAGTAACGGTCCTTGTCGCTTTCGGTCTTGTGCTTGATCTTAGCGGATGCGGCTCCAAAGCAGTGGCTTCCAAAGTATGGGTCGCGACCCAAACAAGGGTTGCGAACGTGGGGTCGGGAGGGGGGAAGGGGGTCAGGGCCTTGGATTTTGAGATTTGAAATTTTTCTATTACAAATTTTAGTAAAAAACGTCGTTTTTTAGTTTCGAGAAGAAAAAATAAAATTTCACCACTCTTGGTCACCCCTGGAAGAAATCAACCCGACGCCCATCGTAGCGAAGGTTCAAAAATGGGTCGCACCGAAGCGATCCAAACCAGGGTTACATATTTTCATCGTGTTTTACTCTTCTTTTCAAGTTCTATTAATCTTTTTGATTGTAGACTGAAGTAGTGCATCACACACATTTCAACCGGTAGTTTTAACAGCTGCGTGGCAAAAGATAACGTGGTTTAAAAGATCACAAGTAGCCTACCACTGTTTCTCCGTCTGTCTGTAGCGCAGCTACTTCAGAAAAAAGATTGCTGACACTGATAACGAAGTTAACAACTTACTGCCAAAAATCATTAATACAATAATTAGTTTTTCAAATTAACTTCCGCTGTTTGAGGCTTCGGTCACGAGATATTCGCCAAACTCAAATTTGGGCTGGGTCGCGCTCAAACCGATTTGGGAACCGCATATATGCAAGGAAATACTTTAAGCGCCACCCTGCCAACGAATTGCCATTGCATTCAATACGATAAAGACCATTGTGATATTAGGCGTTGGGAAAAGGCAAGTGGAAACTTGTAGGGTTGTTATGCAGTCTAACTGTGAGTCTAGTGTAAATATATTGATAATTTTTCGTTTAAGTTCACATCCTTGTTATTTTGCGAGACGTTTGCAGATTGATTTGCAGCAGGGCATACTAGGAATTAGTGAAGTTGCGCTGTCTCTCCACTTGCAGGCGCTCATGACCGCCCTCGCAACGTCATCGAGCTCAGCCACTCTTCCAGTGACAATCAACTGTGCCGAAAAAAACAACAACATTGACAGGAGGATATCCAGGTGCAGACTAATCGCACTGTGATAAGATGTGTGAGCAGAATGTGGCGCAGTAAATGAAGAAAAGCAATCAAATCAAAAGCATTTTCTAATTGTAAAACCTATGAGTAAATTATGAGAGGAAACGCTGTTTTTGCAAGGTTCCCAAATCTTTTCTAAACACATATTGGAAGTAAGTCCGTGATAGTAATTCTGGAATCACGAAAAACGCACCGTGCCTTCTACTCCTTTTATGCAGATAGATTGTCAATGGTTGTTTAATTTACAAGAAGAGAAGTTTTGAAAACGTTTATTAAAATTGTTGACTTTACAATTCTAGACGTGTCTTTGAAGATAATTTGTTTACTAAAGTTTCAAATACTGAAAAGTAACTTTGTTGATATTATTGTCTTCACAATAGATTCGTTCTTCCCATTGGTGCAACTATTAATATGGATGGAACAGCCTTGTATGAAGCAGTGGCTGCAATCTTTATTGCTCAGGCCAATGGAATGTGGCTAAATTTTGGCCAGATTGTAACTGTGAGGTAAGAAGAATTCAAACAATCTGGTACGATTAACCGCAACTTTTTTACTGAATACCTCGTTTTGGGAAGGTTTTATTAAGGTACAGGTACTGAATACCTTTTTTTATTGTGTTTGAATAAGGACTGAAAATGCGTAAATTCACATGAAGTTGATTTCCTATTAAAAATTTCCTGATAGATTCTTTGCCTACACGCATTGTGGAGAGTATTTCAATACAGATATGTGCAATTTTGAATCATCGCAAAAGATGAAAGGCAAACTCCAGTCCGCTGGTTCCTCGAAAGCATTCAGAAAACTTAGTGCTTTTAACTGTACCTTCTTTTATTTATGAAACTCTCCCAATAGTTATTGTTATAAAGGTGTTGCAAAGCACTACGCTATTTAACATTAAATGTAAAAGTTGTTTACCAACTTTTCAAAATGTATTGAAATTTGATGTTTCAAAACACATGATGTTACTCTTTCTGCAGCATTACCGCCACGTGTGCAAGTATTGGGGCAGCTGGAGTTCCACAAGCTGGTCTCGTGACATTGATCATAGTTCTCAGTTCTGTAGGTTTGCCAGCAGAAAACATAGAACTTATCTTGATTATCGACTGGTTGCTGTAAGTATAGTTTTTCTGGCTATTGGGCTTTTACGTTAGTTTTGGTATGAAATAATTCAGAGCAACATACGATTTATGATAAATGTCGTGTGTCATTTCAACACGATATGAAAATATTCTCGTTTGTTTTTCTTAGCAACTGAAAACTACAAAAAGATTTTTTGCAAAAGAGCTGTTATAATGAGAAACGTTCTATAGTTCAACAGTGGAAAAGATCCTGATTGTTCTACAGTCCTATTTGCTTTTATCCGAAAAATTGATACCAGCCGTGGTTCTTACCAGCAAATGATATAAACAATAAGCAGCAATCATTTTGTAATACGGCGGTCGAAAATCAGCATTATTGTAACCTATACAGAATAAAAACGAGAGGCATGCATGAGTTTGAAATTCCTGTCTTACAGGGACCGAATTCGAACAACCGTCAATGTTTGGGGTGACACCGTCGGTTGCGGCGTTATCTCTAAACTATCCGAAAAGGATTTGCTGCAAGCCGATGACTTAGATCATTACGCCTTGACTTCTTACAAGAAAGCAACTTCTGAAGGCAACCCAGCTCTTAATCAACACAATTACCATAACCAAGCGTTTAATTCCATGGAAGAGGGCAAAACATCTGCTAGCATGTGAGCGGATCCTGGACTGATAATTGTATTGCAGCGTTAACTGTATAGTATGCTTATACTGTTGCATCAAGGTCGCAACCTGAGTTGACCAACTATTTGTTCTAATTTCGCGCTAGCACAGGTTTCGTACATTGCTCGTGACTTCCAAGCAGTTTCACTGGAAGAATTGCGAAACATTTTTAAAGAATGCCATCAAATGAAATAAAAGCAACTGTTGCGTTGCATCTTGTTGTTACGTGCGTTACAATTACTGCAATTTCAAAAATGAGGAGTCGATAACTGAAACATGCAGCATGCATGTTGCTTTGTACAGTACTTAATCGGACTCCTGAAATGATTACTAATTTGTATGATGAAGTAAAACCTGTTCGTTGAAGTTATTATTTTAACTGGGAGTTTTTCACCCAAACATCGTGTGTTTGGTTTGCGATGTGTACAGTAGAGTCGCTCACCACAACCTATGACGCATCAAATCTCACCCTTCACATAGCAGTGGTAACCAGTATGACAGAAATATGCCTTAAGACAGAGGTAATACACAAGATGGTTTTTCACATTTGAAGGTGAGGTTGACTAGCAAAATCATGACGTTTCGTTTCAAGGCAATTAATCGATCCACATGTCCCCTTGGAGTCATATGCATTGCGAGCTAGAAGTAGTGTAATATTTCCAGCGTGTACAGTGACGTGCACAAGCACGTTTGGGTCAAATGAGATAGAACTTCATCAGCCGCAGTTTAATAAAAATAAACCGGGTGGGCAGATCTCATCAGAAGCCAAAAGCCGGAAGCTTCAATACCACGCTTTCAAATAAGCGTTTGAAATGTGCGTTTTTTAGATTGTCTACGCCCAAACTTTTAATCCGAAGTGGTAGTTCTTAAAAGTTCTGCAAGCGCAATACTCTAGCATTTAACTTCGTCGGCTTGCGATCAATAAAATATGTGGATACTTTTCCAACCAACGAAACACTGCTTTATGTGTGTTCATGCACGTGGAAATTTCTCTGAAAGGACTTGTTTTTCAAATGACTGGGTCGAAGGTGATGGGTTGTCAATTGCATGTAGCTTAAGCAGAGAAATATACCCTGCGAACCATACCAATCGCCTGTCCTTTTTTTAAATCGTGGAGTGAAATGTTTGCCATAATGGTGTTTCGTAGAATGGAAAACTTTCTTTGTGCTTTTTCGTCCAGTGTATTCTCATAATAAACCACTTACCCACCATATCAAAAATATCTGCGATATTTTGTGAGTAATGCACATGGATGTGACTTATTGGATTTTGTAATGATGCAGTCAACATATTTGATATTCTTCGGAATCACGTCTGTGTATGTTGTATTTATTGCATGCGGGACGTAACGCATTTTCAAAAAATCAGAAGAAACTGAATTTTGGTCCAGTTCGTCTGTATTTTATACAAATGCCCGCTGCAACTGCTGCACGTATAAACGTGTTTGAATTAAAATTTTCACATCAATAAAGACACCGAAAAACAACCTGAAAATATCTCGCAGTATTCATTAAAGGCACCCATCATTAAAAACACCGAAAAATGACCTAAAAATTTCTCGCAGTTTCTTCTGTGTGGATAGGTTTGAGCTGACAACAGGAAAAAATGTAAAACCTGTATCAACACCAAAACTGTTTTCTATATCGGAATTTGGTTAAATACATTGTCCAGTTGAAAGTGTTGCTGAGCTGAAACTGTAGTACATTTGATCGACAGTCCGTTCTGGCTGGATTAGAACTTTAACAGCAAAACATCTGCGAAAGGTCGTCATTAATGCAATAATATGTGTGCCCTCTTCATCGCAACAAATCATCAAAAAAGCAAAACTTTGATTTCAGTAACATCTAAGATCACTAATGCAGTATATGTTAAATTAATTTGCAACTACTGATAATGAAACTAATCACGTACAATGATTTGGAAGAAAAAACATTAACAAAAAACAATTTGAGATCAAAATTTTGTTTACTAAAACCGATATAAAAACATAAGCACAGTTCAGTTGCAATCATACATATAAAGAGAGTATAACTGAAGAGGAGAGTGGACGTATTTTTTACACTGTGCGTGAAAAAAATTAGATTGAACTTTTGAGGATGCTCCATCATGAAGCTTTACAAGAATTTTGACAACCATTTTCAATTTCTAGTAACGTAAGCCATATTGGGCTAATTTTTAAAGTAATGCTTAATCAAACTTATTTAAACGCATGCGAATTAAATGGTTGTCGAATTTGCAACACAACGTTGCTGTTGAATGTAATGCCAACCGGATCAATTTATTATGTTACACGAGGTTGTTTCCACATTTCTGATGATGTTTGTACACCACAATGAAGTACTTCTTGGATTTCATTTATCGTTCCAAATATGCGTTACAAGAATGTGTCACAATACGTATGTTCGTTAAGTGACAATACATGTGTTGATGTGTCTAATACGTGCAAAATATTTTATCAATCAGATGGTCATAGGCGAGGCTTGAAAAATTAGCCCAGGTAATAATTTTCGCTCAATTGGATATGACTACACTTTCACCGTAGTTTTTTCGCACCACATGCAGTGCCTCACCAAATATATAACAATTTTCTTCCTCTGGTGACACAACGCGCCGAATTAAACCATTAAACTAACTTTTATCGTTGTCTTGTCTTCCTACAAAATAGTTTTACGTCCCACAAACGAACGACCTTGCCAATCTTTTGTTTTTAACAGGGTGGTGAGAACTTGTTCATGCTTTACCTTCAAGATATTTTTGACATCATGCCCAATGCTTAGTCGTGCGTAAGCGTTCTGACTATCTGGTGCAATCAGATACATTAGGCAAAGGCAACAAAATTTTGGGCTTTAAATTTTCAAACTTCAACCATCTCCATGCCCGTTCGTTTGAATACTTTGCCGATGTCGTTTTGTGAAGAAAAACGTACAACTGCAAACATTTTTTTGAACAAATAGTCTTAAAGTGATAAAACATAGTGACTCTTTTATTGTAATTATGCAATATTTATAGACGATAAGTGCTTGTGAAGACTGCTCCTTGTCGGTTAGGGTGCTGCTGTGAGCTATCTATATTGTTCCATATTTTCGCAATGAAAGATCTCACTGGGAATCTTTGACCTTATCACCCGGAAGCTGGCCACAGTTTCCCGTCTGATTTGCCTGAAATGCAAAAAATTGAGTTACTTTAGCTGCATTACGAAAATTGGGATTTTTAAATTTATGTTTGGCAAATACTTATTTGAAACATTGAATGACATTCAAGCGGTTGTTGGAATAAATCATCATTGACACTCAAATAATTAATTGGATAAAGTCAAATGCAACTTACGCCCTCATCCATGGAAAAACTAACTGGCCTATGTTCTCTTTTCGCCCGTTTTTTCAACACAATAAGAAATGTGATCACGATTTTGAGAAAAAATGAAATGACAACACATGAATTGAAAATTGTCATTGTATAAAGGCACGTGTCTTTGCATCAAGAACAAATACCACAAGTTGCCCTCATCATTCAATAAATCCCTGGCCAATTTATTAAATTACCTCTTGCTGATGATGAAAGTGATACGATGACATTCTTACCTGAACGCGGTATAATAAATGATGGGGTTAAGACATTCCGAAACGCGTAAACTAACGTACTCTGCCATCAGAAGCCATGTTTTCATCTCAACCGACATAAAATCGTGCTCTTCAAACACATGAAAAGAAATGCCTGGAAAATAGGGCGTTGCTTACCCATGACTGTAAATGTTCAACACAAGTATTTGGTATCTTCCTGAAATAGCTGATAAACCTAATTATGCAAAACATATTTCAATAACAAAATTTCATAGAAAAATACATTTTTGCCAAAAGTATTAGTCTAATAAACCTATATTGAAACTAATACTACACCTGTCATAGGCAAATATCCTAGAAGAAATGAACTCACAACCAAAGCGAGTTGAATAAAAGCACGGGATTCGAGTTTTCGCTTTCTATCGGAATGTTGTCTGTAGGTGCCGGGACGCTTTCCTGCAAAATATGAAATCAATGCTTTTTTGGTTATTATATATATCCATGATACTTGACTTGATCAGAAAAGTATTTGAAATCTGTCGCTTAATAATTTTGAAGTATGTGTAGCTGTCAAGACTTACGAAAAACGATAATTGTAAGAAAGGCACAAATGGATTGGACGTCAAGAAAACAACAGTATATCTTGCTGCAGTAACTTAATCCAGAAAAAAACGAAAAGATCACTTATGGATATCAAACATGAGTGTTAGGTATATTGCAAACAACATCAACGACTTCACCTTTCATTTGACTCCGTATGCATTTTCTTCTGGCAATTTCAAGGCCGGTGGCCAATGAAGTCAGTGTAATGATGATGCAGAGAACAAGAAATGATGAAAAATAGATCTTGGCAAGACTTTCCGCTGTAGATCTGTTACAAAATACGGGAATATCCTATTAGAATAAAGACACCGCATGTTGAAAAGCAACATTTGTTCAGCACGATTTACTGTAACTGATAAATATGTATAAATCGTATGCAAAAAGCTATGTTTCAAACTGTTGCGGCCAGTTGCCCAACTATATGGACAAGTACCTACGGACTGGAACCAGTGCTTTGTAATAGACTGCTCATTGAGCCATCCGGCTGGGCATAAACCGTTCACATGTTCACACAGCGTTTTACGNAACACGTGACTCAATATTAACGCCGTTCGTTGAATGCGTTTTTNTGCTCGCCTTTCTCTGCATGTATTTACGACCTCGCGGAACCTTACTTGATCTCAGTAGTGCCGTGAGCGAGTTGTCGTCTGCCTGATCCATTAACTGTTTTCTGCGATATGTTTGCTGCTGTATCGTCGTAAAAGACAAGTCGCTGTTTGTG
>JGI24159J19872_10010946_pt1 | contig 11899 bp, 12 predicted proteins | sample Ectturendosymbi4_FD_19872 | JGI IMG/M metagenome (IMG submission 19872) | reverse complement strand
GTATCAATAAGGACAACTGAAAATTACGAGTTTGATAAGATTAGGACTGCTGGAGTGACTGGAAACGCCACTAATTACAAAAACAGCCAGGGCGACAATCCTATATGTTCAACCAGAGATGAAATTTCACATCCCTCCCGGCCATTTTCACCACGAGCCGCCACTGCTCCCAACCGATGCATAATAAGATATGAATTCTGACAATTTAAATTTCTTCAAATTCTTCTTACTTTACAATTCAGCGATGACAATAACACCGTGTTTGGGATTTTCGATTGCCGGCGTTAAATCAGCAGATAGGCGATAAATGCATCAAAATCACGGGATCACATCTGTGTATGCGACAGAAAATAGACTCTGATTTCTGTCGTCAAATCACTTCCATCCTGTCAAACTTACCAATCGCTTTGCGATCGTACCATCCCTGGTGGTCCATCCACTGTCTGAGCAATTCGATGGGAGGCTGCGCGCCGTATTTTTCGAGAGCAGGCATGTTTAGATCGTCGATGAAGAAAACAGCGTACTTCCCTAGGGGAGGAGCAAAGACGCCCTTGCGACGCTTGTCCAACTTTCCGTCAATCAAATCCTTGAAACAACATTGACTCTCAGAGAAATGAACGTCACAGCGAGTGCGAAATTTACGTTTTAACGAACGAAAGCATCGACACAGAAAAAATTGCAAAGTTTTCAAAAGCAAACAACCACATCATGCGCAATGAACCTGCGTTTGGTTGGCGGAAGTTTTTGCAGAAAACATGAGGAAATTTGGAATGTACTCGGGTGGCATGCCCTTGAGCAGTTTCTCAGCCAGCACGACCGTCTTGCCAGTGCCAGTAGGACCAACGGCGAGTACCTGTGGAAAATCTCTCCCTGTTAGGAAGCTGCAAAGAAGCGCCAACATACGGGAAAACATCATAATGCAGTCTATTCCGTTCTCCTACGACGTCTATGTTTCATAACACAAGGGAATCAAAGCTGACACGGCTACAATGACTCCGTGAGGCGCACGAAGGTGAAGTATCACACAAGGAAGCTCACGAAGTGTCGTGTGATAGGATGATCAAAGCCAGGGTTTTTAAGGTGTTTTAGAGACCCGTTTCGGGTAACTAGAATTGAAAATCGGGTCCCTAGGATCAGTGAAAATTATCATCAGATCCCTAGAATTAGAGAAAATCGGGTCCCTACAGGTCAATACCGGGTACCGAACATTTTCCTTAAAAAAAACCCTGATCAAAGCATTCTACCCACCATTAAATATTTAATATGAACATTGCTGTCACCACTCATGATGAGAGCAGCGTGATTACGATATCACTTCGTGTGGCGGGAATTTCTAAGACGATTACCTGCTTCTTGTGCATCACCAGCATTTCCACCAGGAGAGACGTGCGCACTGTGTCAAGCGTGGGCACAATAATGTCAGCGTATGGAGTTGTTGGACTTATTTCAAAAACAGGCGCGCTTTCCATCCAGCTCTTCCAGCAAATCTGCCAATCAGAGCGTGGGCACGAGTTAAAAATGCGCACGTATTTAACCTGCATCACAAAACTAATCACACAGTGTGCTTGGCTTTTTCTCTCTTAGCAACCCTTAAAAGGCAAAATTCAGGCCAAGAACAACGTTTTGACCTAACAGTGATTAGTACCTGATGTAAGCTCAGAACGACGAAAAGGACAATAAACATGATATAAAACACCTTTTGCAGTAATACGCTGAATTGAAAACGGAACGTGCGAGACTACTGGGGTACGTGTCGCATATCGCATGAAATTGAAGATAAGTGTAAGAAGGGTGAAAAACCACACGCTATTTGCAAACATTAACGATCGTGCATGCTGAAGAAAATATAACTTCTAAGTAAAATTTATGAGCAATCATGCACAAAAGTAAACGACGCCTTGCGACTGGTTGCTACAAAACAAATCATTAAGATCAAATGACATACGTTACTCACAAGAGCGTGGTTAAACAGAGTTTCAAGCTAGCGGAAGCAAAAATTATTTTGCCAGCTGCAATAAAATTATAAAATACAAGTTAAAGCTAAAGCGACAAAGTGCATGCTGAAAAAATCAAAGAATGGTGTCACTACATCGTAGTCCTAGACAAGAGCAACATGGTTGCCAAAATGTTAGCTTCTGTCAACTTCTTTTGGCCTTGTGCCAGTAAAAGCAGTTACTCAAGGAATTCTTTACTAATATTAATTTTTTTATTCAAAATGACAGTGGTCAACACAGCAACTGACACGCGGGGCTCTATCCAGGACAAAACTCTGAAGACTTCATAATCACTGGTGTTCACACTGGTGAAAAAGTATAATCGAAACAATTATTTTAAAGGTGAAAACGTTGCAGGCGGTAGATAAAATTATTTTGCGCACGTTAGATACGACAGCACACAGCGTTCGCACCTCATTTGAGGTTGTTTTTGCGTCTTCTTCGTCGTCAATATCGCCAGGCCTGCGTTTGCGAGTGATGCCTGCATCGTCAAGCTGGTAATCGTAAACCAAACCTTTTTCCGGAAATTGTAGCTTTATCTGTAAAGGAAATATTATAAAGCAACACGCGGAAACTATCACTTGTCCAGTTCTGCTCATTAAAAGGTTCCACAGGGCAATTATTACTTGCGACAAAATTTGAAAAGAGGCTGCTTTTGCTGTTCCGAAGACCAAAAAATTGTTAAAAATTAAGAATGATTTGCATGGCAACATATTTACATAAAACGAGACCGTTAAAGAAAAAATCAGAATTTACGAAGAGGTGAGTTTTTTTAATAGATTTTTAGGAAGCTTTAAACTTACGTTTTCTTCCTTCATTCGATCTCTCAAATACTCCGAAAACTTGTACCGTCCTTCATTGTCAGTCGTCCCTCCCACACTCCAGATCAACGCAAAGAAAAACCAGGGTTCGATCAAATCACCGATTTTCGCTTTTTGCGCATCTGTCAACTCCGGCTCCCCCTTAATATAAGCAGAACAGTTATTGAAAAAATGTTCAACATTAAACTCCACAACCTAACTTTAAAGGTGAGGCTCTAGAACTGACACCAAACCACTCGTTCAAACGACAACGTTTCGTGAAACTTTCTTCAAACTGCGAGCGTAAAAGGCGAACTTTTATGGGCAGTTCAAGGTCCACATGTCAACGTCGTACACAAAAGACTTGAGAATATAATATCCCGGAACTAACAACACTAAACCAATGTGTCAACTTTAACCTTAATTTTTAAAATAAGAGCGATGAGAAGAAAATAGCAGAGTTTGTGTGATGCAGTTAACCCGGGCAATAAGTTATCAACACAAACAGCATGCCTTGCAAACGACTACAGTAAGGTTGGGTGTGGTGAAGTACACCACCGTCACGAGCTCCATGCATGTAGGCGTGCAAAACACCAATGTCTATCGTGCTCTTCGACAGTATGCGCGTCAACGGTCATTCGCGAACAATACTTTGCGTTTAAACATGCAGCTGCTTGCATTGGACGAGCACCTGCGTCGAAACAGTGAAAAGACTCCTGTTGCTAAGAAATAAAAAACACGCTGAGAAACAAGGTCAACAACGCTGTCTCGCACGTTCAGCGTTCGATACATTCTACTCACAGCACTATGCATGCTGCACAGTCATATAAAACATAAATTGAAAGCATACAGCTGTTTCGAATTAGGGTGCAGTTGTGCAGATAATGTAAGTAGGTAAGGCAGGAAACATTTTGAATCGAGTTTTCACAAAAATATTTTAAGTTTGCAGGCAATAAGGTTTCGAGCCATCAAATGACTGCGCAGCTCGTGGTCTCACTTTACGGCAACCAACAACCATGAGTTCTGGAAAGATACTAAAAGTTTGGTATGTTTGAAAGTAACTGCTGTCGAGCCAAGCGTGAGTAATAACAAAACATATCTATACTTGCTGTGCACACGAAAGGACCAAACAAAGAACATCTAAGGAATGGATATTTCCGCTTCTATACTCATTCGTTTATTTTCACACCCGCTTTGCATCTAGACAGGGTCGCGGGGCAGGAGCCCTAGGAAGACTCGAAGTACCCACTGTCAACAACAATCTCAGATAGCACTGCTGGCTCCACACCAAGACTGGACCAGGCAAGGTCGAAGATGGAGTCACTCCACCAGGTGCTAGGATGACATCTGGGACGCTTTCCCGTGGGTGTAGCCAGCAGGTCACGCCTCGCCAATCTTTCCTGGGACATCCTGGTCACGTGGATAAACCACCGAGCTAAAATCTCTATTCGGTGAAGTGGATCGACATTCAGGGTTTTAGAAATTCCACAGCTACATACTTAGTCGCGAAGTGTCACGCCGTGAACTCTTCGCAAAAATCACATCTCTACTGCTTGCACTCGAAATAGCAATCTTTCAGTCATTACCAAGATTCATGACCATAGGTGATGATCGGAACAAAGACCGATTTGAAAAACTGACAGCTTTGCGGTGTTTGAAAGCTCCCGTTTCGTTACCACGGAGTGATAAAGCTCACGTAGAAGGGCGTTTGTTTGCCAGTGTCAAGCTTTTTGTTCTGTTTTCCGTCACTCGTGAATACCACGCCGAGGTACTTGAAGTTGAACGCTTCTACATCCTATTTATCAATATAGTAGAGTGCAACCTTTTCCTGGCTTCTCGAATAGCGCTTTTAGTGGAGTGATTGAAAACCGAAAGGAAAACGTTGAGAAGAAGTACGGTCGCAAATTAGTGACACAATCGCTTCATGTCTGGAGCATAACGAGTTTAACAATAACGGATTGCAGTTTGTTTTCGTCGAAAGCAAATTTGTTTATCGAAACTCTGGAGCAGCGTTACTCGTGAAAAAATAGACCTGTAAATCTTCATCTACAGGATCAACAACTTCAGAAAAACTGAATCGATAAAAAATGTAACAGTAAATACTCTTCATTCACCCGTTACCACAATTACATGAACTAAGTCGGTGAACATCTTCATGCTTTACAAATCTTGCGAACAAGCATATTCATTTTACACAGAAAAGCGTTTCTTCCTCTTTCATTGCCGTTAAAGTGCGTGCAGTTTCTTAAAACATCCAGTGTGGGGCACGTTAACGCGATGAGTTGTTTTTGTTCTTTCAAGGTTTTCACGGGCATGAAGCAATGGCCTCCTTCGGCACCTGGTATTGCTCGACCGGAGAGAAACAGTACTGATCACTCCATCTTTCCCACAGGAGCAAGACTGAAGTTTTGGAACATGCGTGCTTGGGCTGAGCCTTCAAACTCGAAGCAATTTAAACGGGAAGCGTAGCAAGGCATAAGCAACTTTCAAATAAAATTAGTTTAACGCTGTCCTTGCTTATTAGCAGAGTCTTCCTTGCTAAAAAGCTAAAGTCTATGCTAGGAACACAGTAAACGCCATTCATTCTCCTTCGCGACGGATATGTCAACATGACACAGACGCTATCAGGCACGCGCGAGTAATCGTGCAAGTGAAACATGCATTTGTACTTTTTGCTTCTGCATGTGCCATGCAACTCACATCGACAAGGTATTTAGCAAACCGCTGGTCCTTCTTCGCCTTGACACGAGCCGCGCTCTTTCAAAGGTTGCATAAGACATAAGAATGGCAGACACGAATGACAATAAAACGGCAGTAAAGTTCTACAAGCGATGATTTAATGTTGAGATGCAGACAGAACTTCTGGAAATTTGCCGCTTCGACTAGCTCGGATAGTACATTACATACTGTCATACTTCAGGTAATTTTTACCAGTAGAAAGCAACGAGCAGTTACGCAAGCACAAATGCGAACAAGTAAAGCCAAAAACGTCTGGAAAAATATAACGAAATAGACAAAAAAATGTTTAAAATGAAAATTAATAAACAAGTTGCGGTAGAATCTAGGTATCAAAAAGTGAACAGTCTGCTGGAGAAATCATTTTACGCACGATGCTCACCTCCTGCGGTATCAGTGGTTGAAAGAAACAATCGAGGAAGTTGAGGAAACTAAAAGTGAGGTTGGCATCGACTGATGCGACGATTTCCTTCATGTTGCGGCGCAGGAAGTGAACTGATGACTGGATTTAACGGAAAACAATGATAAAAACTGGACGGCGTGGTTAGATACAAAATTTGTTTAATGGAAAGATAGTGAAAACGTTGTCAGACTATTCGTGCAATGCATATACGTGCTTTAACAATGGGTAGCAGTATTATTCGTAACCGTTGGGGTCCCCATCAGAGTTGTAAGTCTGGCCGGGCTTTTTGGGTCGGACCGGGTTCGGGCTTAAGTTTGTCAAAATGTTTCGGGCCGATTTCGGGCCTGCATACACAAGTTTTTATACCATTTGAAGAAACCATATTTTCTTTCTTGAAGTAAATTTGTTCTGCTCACTGTGGTGACTTATGTGAATGAAGTGATTGTGAATTTTCTTCAGCTATTCTATTTGCAAACACAGCGTTCTTTCTTCTCTGCTCGGATTAGTGTCACACTCTTTTTCAGAAGGCGACAGCAGTGAGGAAATTAGCACGCGATGGCATTGCGTCGAAAAGATCAATCACTTACGCGATTCTTCGCTTGTATTAAGAAACGATGGCCTACAATCCGGCTTTTCATGCCTGTAGCGCTATCCTAAATAGTTCCTTTATGCCTATAGCGCCATCGTGGATAGTTTCGTGATAGTTTGTTTTTATGTTGAGAAAGATTACATTCCGCATTATTAGCATTGACTAACAAGCTGAGTTTGTGCTTGTTTAAGTTAATGTTTTGGTCAAAGTGATTGCTATTTTGGGTGTGATAAAACCATGTACCTGCAGCTACACTCGCATACTACGTATTTTGATACCCGCAGTTTCGCATATCTTGACTCACTCGGTAAATTTGGCTTTCGGGCTTCAAAAATAAATGTCGGGCTCGAGCCGGGTTTGGGCTTCAAAATGAGGACCATTTACAACACTGGTCCCCATTATTGTGAAGACAATAATGTTCTGTCTGACTCTGTTTTTTTGCCCTACTTCCTCATTCTTAATTATCAAAACAGATTTGCTCAACTTTTCCAGTATTTCTACTTTTTTCGTGCACGACTGCGAACGACAAAGATTTTCAAAATTCCTCCCAACTTTTGAGCAATTTTGTCCCGATTTTCAAAATTTTCAGTGTCATTTCAAACATTTCACAAAGGATGGACAAAACTTTCTAACTCGTTTCCTTGTTTTTCTCGAATATCGACGGATTTTGACAAATTTTTCACTTTTTTAAGCTGCGGCAGGGCAATTGCCTTTCCTGTTCCCCAACCTCAAACGGCCATGTAACTTCCAAGCAAATGTGGTGTGGTCAAAGAGTGCGCTGCACTGGTGGATCGGTAGGCTTCCGGTGGTAAATATCAATAAAGAAACTTCACACTAAATTCCTTTTGGTAATTACACAGCCAACAAGAACTCGTGCGCACACCTGCAAGAATCGAGAAAACAGGCTGTTCAGCTGATCTGTGTATGGAACGATGACATCAGGCACGCGCTTCAACCAGCAGTAAACAAATGGATCCAGCCCGATGTACCCCGGTTCCAAGTAGACCATGCCGCATCTGGAAACGGTCGCAGGAGAAGCGACGGCGAGGTCGGCAACCTGGACAAGATATAGAAAACTAGGTCTTGCGCAGAGGGATGAATCGGCGTCGCTCTGAAACCATGTGCTGACTTTTAGGATGAAGAAAGGAGCTCGAAACTCTACGTCCAGACTAAACAGCTCGCTCAAAGGAAAGTCAACGCTTGAATCAGTGTGGGAAAACATACTTTTGGGGTGTTTGAAAAGTTAAAAAAATTCCAGGTTTTTTGGGCGAATCTAGAAGTTTCGCCCCATCTTAGGAAGTGCTGCGATCGGAAAGCCCGAGCGGCATGCGCGCAAAGCTTTGCACTGCGGCAGCAAGCAGCAATAGAGTTCACATGCTATGATCACTCTTCGCGTACGCTAGTCATTACGTTCAATCGTTCACATGTTAGTATCGGCAGAGCTGGCACGCCACGATCGCTCTTTTATTGCGTGTTCGCGCCACATATATGTATGGTGTTGTTCTTCGCGCACATCCCATTCGTGGCGAACCGCGCATTCAGCGCAACGCCAGTGGAGAGGTTGCAACAGTAGCAATTCCATCTCAAGTGTCGGTCCCACGTCAACCCTTCCGGACATACCGAGATTTCTAACACGTTTTTGCTAATTTTGAAAATAGCCGAAGAAGACGCCTGTGCCGTAACAACCAACCAAAGTCATTTCGATGTGAATCCATGTCGGGAATATTGTTCGTGCTAAGTGCACACGGTTTTCGAGCAAGCACACCGGACTATTCAAATAAAGAGCATCATGCACAACACGCAGATGGAAGATGCACCCAGGTACCTCAAACATCATGGTCATGTGTGGCGTGAGCTTGATGATTTCTCCGCTGCTCAAACACAGTTTCTTGTTGTCGTCAAGCACTGTGTTCATGTTCTCGATCCAGACGGCGTCGACTGGACCGTCGAACATATACCTGGGGTTGAATATTGATTCTTAATATCAAGCACACAGCAAGACTCATCTCTTACGAATCGACGTACGAACGGTTGACAAACTTCACATTCCATGCAAAATCAAGTCGTACAGGAACAACGCATTTTGCTGCGTAACAATTAATGGTGTTTACATACTGTGCTTTGAAACTTGCACTAACTATTCCTAGTACAAGCCAACGAGCTTTTCAATCAACACATGCGCCACATGGCTATTGTTCATTGTAGCTCATGCTTTGGTGCCAAGTGGTGAAACCTTTGTGCAACACACGAGTGTCTTTGAGCAACGGAAAATTTAATTGCACAACTGTTTTTTACGGTTCCACTACGCGCGCTGCAAAACACTCTTGAAAGACACATTTCTCACCATCTTTTATCAGCATCTGTCGCAGCTACACCCTGTCGAATAAGGGTAGATAAGATGCCGTCTGTCCATTCGTGGGTCATGGCATCGAATTCCCCGTACAACTGTCCCATTGTGATGGACTTGGGATTCAGGACTTCAACCTGAGGGGATTATATAAAGTTTTCATGTCCGAAACCTTAAAACCGCCACTCCGCGTTAAGCCTGTCCTTACATGCACTGCTTCGTACGTTCCACCGCTTATGGAAGGTTGACCGCGCAGCTGGGTAAGCGCCTTCCCAAGCACGTTGTAACATTTAGTCTTTCCGGAGCAGGTGGGTCCAACAAGCATGAGACCGTGTCGGACGACGGTCGTTTCGTACAGCTGAATACACTTGGTGACGAATCCTGCAAAACCGAACAAGTTTGAATCTAAATCAAGAGGCAATGCGCTGGTTGCTCGGGTAAGATGCCAGACTTCACACTCTTGGGATTTGAAGCACCATACCACGCAATGCTGATGAACCGTTTATCTAATTCAAGTAGACGGGCCTACAAGTGTTGATATTTACATCCAAATGATTGCGAGTTGGACGAGTGCGTTATGGACTCATCTGTTTGGTCCTTGAACAAAGTGCCCAGCGGCATGTTCACGGTGCCGAGACCCCGCCTCTCTTGGCGGCCCTTGTCTTATTAAAAGCAGCAATCAGGATATCTTGATTCACACGAAAGAAACAGAACAAAATTTAGATCTCGGTGGTGAAATATCAAAAAAAGGTAGACAAGCTGGCTCAGTTTGAAATCATCGCTTTGTTCACTGTCATTACGGATGGGGAAAAAGGAACTCGATTTTCTTCAATGACGTCTTCGGGAATTCATGAATCTTAAAATTTCAGTTTAAAAGCTGAAACTACCTTCGACGTCCTGTACTCCCAATTTTGGACACGAATCTTTAATAGAATCCATAAGGCTTCCATAATCGATCGCCTCTTCCTTGATATTCGGGAAAAGATCGGATACGATGCCGCGAAAGAGTTTCAAGTCGTCGAGGAGGAACTTGGGTACGTTTACATCGCGGATTGCACGCAAACAGATCACTTCCTCGTCCATGTCCGGATGCTCTCTCTTTAGGTTGCCTGACAACAACGAACACTGAATTCTCGTACGCTTTCATCTTAACTTCTCTTGAGAACACACGTCTTTATTCACTTACCAGCTGCGGATATAACCGTCTTCACGGCCCTCATGCCGAAATCGTAGTGATCCTGCGAACTCAGCTGTTCCGATGACAACTTGAAGGTGGTCACGATTTTCTTTGCCAAATGCTACACGACAGCGCCGGGCGTTACGCGTGTGGGTCGAAACATGCAATGGGCGACGGTCACAGAGTATCAGTTCGGTTTACGGCACTTTTTTTTGGAATTTAGGAGCAAATGAAACGACGCTCACCACGGCAACTTATGCAGATCAAGAGGGCGGACATTGTAATATTCCGTGCCACGTAGCACATCATAACATCATATACACACCTTGGCGTTGTTAAATCCGAAGCTGTAGAGCGATATCTCAGCAATCATGGCATAATCCGGAACCATCATCGCAACCGGACGGAACAAAGCCTGCAGCAAAAATGTAGCAATTGAGCGGATCATCCACAAAACTTCAGTGGGCAGGGCAAGCCTGCTTATTTGCAACCTCCACAAACGTTCGGAATCCACTGAATTGAGAGAGTCCGATGCAAGTGAAAACTAACTGTTTATCAGCACTCAGCTGCACGACCTACACATTTTCTCGGTTACCCGTGTCTGACGTTTGTAGGTCGTAATAAAAATTTCCTAATCTGTGCAAATAAAAATTAAACTCGAAGAGTTCGATGAAATGTCAAATGTTATTTAAACAAAAGTGTCGCAGGTTTGCCACTGGCTAAAGATCAATTAAAGACAAAACTACATTTTCATGAAAAGATATTACACTTCTCCGATACACAGTAATCCAGCAATTTTTATCAAAATATATTTTAAAGAAATTCATATCAAAACTGTCGTGTTATCGATGCAACAATAGTAGAAAAGCAAACATTAAAAACAGCGAAAGCGTTACCTTCAAATTGTCGGGTAATTCCGTTCTGCCGGCGTAGCCCGGATTCATTGTAATGAAGACAGCGCAAGCCGTTTTCAAAGGGATCTCAACCCCCTCAAACATGAACCGCTCGAGACGGGCGGCCTGTGCGTTCTGGATTGTGGCGATCTGTTGCGCCACCACAGACAATACCTGGAGAGTATACGTTGAAATTCACCACACCACGACATCTGCTGATCTTAGCTTGATAGTACAGTACTTTACATGGTCAGCAGAAAAAATATATAGACTTGCGAAAAGCTAAAGTGTTTCAGTAGGATCGAGCCCATGATCTCAAGCCATAAGCTATAAACGAAAATCAATTGCTGCCCTAATAGGGCGAAGGGCCCAGTCAAGTACATATATGACAGCCTACGAAGTCTACACCTGAGGCTAAATTGTGAAGTTCCTTACGTCATTCTTTCTGGCTTCCGGTCATTATGTGGGTGGCTTCACTCAAAGTCGTGAGTTTTTTTGGTGTTGCGCTGTTATCTGTTGCTTGCACCAAACGTGTGCTGTGTTTGCCAGTGAGGCTGTGTGGGCCCAATTTGCGAATTGGATTCGGGTCAAGTTAGTCTAAATTTGCCGGAAATTCTCCGCAGCTTTCTGGTGTTGTTTNAAAAAAGTGAGATCATCAGACCTTTGGTGAGACACCAACCATAAGAAAGTTTAAACGAGATTTGTGTCGCCAAACACAAGAAACATGATACTCGTACCTGGAATAACAAAAAACAGAATCCCAATTTATAAGCGAAATAATTTTAAGATTTTTATTTCGAACAGGCCTAATTCCGCAAATGCACGAGTTGGCCTAGAGACCACAAAACTACAAAAAAGTAGATATACAAGGTGACCCAAAAAGATGCGTACCCATATTTTGTTCGATAAAAAACCCATTTTTTAACGAATGTCTTTTCTGTTGCAGGACGTGATAGGTGA
>JGI24159J19872_10010945_pt1 | contig 11900 bp, 10 predicted proteins | sample Ectturendosymbi4_FD_19872 | JGI IMG/M metagenome (IMG submission 19872) | reverse complement strand
AAGTTGAAAACGCAGACGAGCGTATAAATGTTTTCGGTTTCCCCACAGCAGCTGCGCAGAGCGATCACGCAGAACATTTGAAAATAGCAACTAACTTCTTTAAAACTTTAAACGTTTAGCCCAGGGTTGATTGAATAAATTATTTGATTTAAATCAAGCAATAAAAATAAAAAATCAAGCAAAAAATCATTAGCAGTTTTATAGTTGTGTGATTTCTGTGACACATTTAATTAGCGTTCTAGTAGGGTTTCACTTATACTATTAGAGAAGGCAAAGAGTTCTTATGACCACACAAGTTTCACAAGTTTCAATGTCAACTAACTACAAAAATGACTTGGATTGAAATCGCCAATCCTTGCAGGCTCAGAAATCAGAACTGTTAGAATACCACAAGCTTGAAATGTAGACTGGCATAAAGTGAACGTTGCATCTAAGTTTAAACATCTAGGCTGTAGACATTGTTGTTACAGAACATATTTCTGCTTAATAATAACAGATATATAACCTTTTTATGCATGTAAGTAATACTTTTGCAGAAGCTGAGTTAGTGAAAGCTGCTTTACAATGAAAGCTGGCAAGCTTGTATTCATGTACAAGCTTTTTAACATGCCATGAGTGTCAGTAAATTCGCTCAAATGATAAACGGTTTGAATATTGTCATTTCAATAATTATTTGTTTGGTATACCGGTATTAGTGTTACGAACTGATTTGCGAAGGGATATTGCACACTAGGGCAAAGGAATTTAGAATGAAAGTCCAGCTGTTTCTAGTTGCTGTACTTGAAGTTTAAATTTTTTTATAAATAAAAATTACAAGGAATAAGTGGCAACCCCCACACATTACATCAAAAAAAATAAAAACTGATAAATCCGATTTTTAAAATCGAAAATTGTGTTGTTTTTATTTTTTTAAAACATTGTGATTTTTATCAACCCCGGTTTAGCTGTAGTACAGGAGTAAAACGTTTACGAACTGCTGCCATTGTCGAAAATTAAGCTGGTAATCTGACGAGGCCTAAATGAGTTGACCAACTTTGACATCCCGTCACTCAGCGCACGTAAAGCACACTGTTGGCTTCTCAACGACGGTTGCACGTGACTAAATTCCAAACAACCTGAACATCAGTACCAGCTAATGTGTCCGCATTCCACAAACACAATTTAACAAACCGCACTCCAAGTCTCGGAAAATTCCGTCGTTGTGTTGTGTGTGTGATACAACTTAGTACTACGCTACCGCAGCTCAAGACTGCCATATTCCACCGCACCTCGCGCGAAAATCGTTAATAGGACGTGTACGGTTTACTCGTTCCCATGGACAGGTCGGACTTTCTCAAAACAAACCCGCGTTTGCAGGTTGCGTCAGCGAATGACCACAGAACAACGATTCCCCTGAATTGCTTTGCGACGGAGTATTGTAGAACTGGCATTGGTCGACCGAATGCGAGTCGCCATCCCGCCACATTACGTCTCAACTTCGGTAAACCGACCAGCATCCCGCCCCACCGCGTTATTATGACCGCCTGGCCCAGAACGTTCCACAATAGGCAGTGAGCGAACATGAACAGCGTGATCACTGGATAACGTGGCATATATCTAGATAAGGGATTCCCAACTCTTTTAACTCCTTCACACCTAAAAAAAATTGTTCTGATCGCGCACCCCTATTTATAATGAAGAACTAGCTTTCAAACATTTAGAAAGGATATAATTTTTTTAATATGTGAAGAAAATCAAACATCCGGACATTAAAGGATGACACAGATTAACATTTCAATATACTCTAAAAGGCATTACATGCTTGAAATATGTGCAAAACAAGTAAAGGCTCAAAAGTTTGCAAATGTGTTTCAGTTGAATGACTCTTTTTATGTTGTCGCAAATGGAATGAGCATAGCTAGTGAGTAGATTGCAGTTGATGTTTATGCTAATAATCCATACCGTGACACGTAGATTTGAAGGAGCCTCGCGTTCTTGTCTATAATCCATTGCAAAAGAAAACAAAACAGCCGCAGAAGAGTAATAAATATATCAATTTCCCGTCATTAAGACGGACACTTATCGCACCCCCTGCAATGATGTCTCGCACCCCTATTTGGGAACTAACTGGTCTAGGTGCACAACACGATTGCATATGTTCACTCACGCAAAAGAATTAAGGAAACTTAGCTACGACCTCATTCATGTTTCAGTGCATTGATGCGCTTCAATTCCATATTTTTAATGGATGACGCGTTATTTCGAGCACAAAAAGACACTTCTAAATTTTAGCCTCTTACCCACGAAGTAATAATCTGCACAATATCGAAATCGAAATCCGAGTGGAGAGGGACTTATCGTCTGAAACTTGATCGTTAGTTTGTTTTCGCGATCCGGTCTGTTGCACGCGAACATAAAATCTCGCCGACCTGCAAGGCAAGCTCCATTAACGCCCAGAAATTTCAAACACAACTTGACAAATGGCCACATAGAAATATGTTTGTCGCCTGTGCAATCAAGCAAGTTGTTGCTGAACAAAACATTTCCTAATGACAAAAATCTCAGAGCAAGCACAGCAATTACGGTAAATATTGAGGTAATGTTGGTTTTGCATAAATCTATGAGTTCAAATGGAGAGGCCAGGAAATGTGTGCGAACACGGACATTCCAGTTCCATGAATCTGGATTGTCCGTTTTCCACTCCCCTCGTTCTGACCTCGCGGTCAAGCCACGAACATCTCATCTAATCATTGCCACGGAGCCACGAAGGGCTTGCGAGACAAGACAGGCTCGCCAGTTTTGACACTTATTTCCAAAGCAACCAGTTGCATCAGGGCACGTTTTTCGAGCCACCTGCGTGTTTAATTGAATGGAAACTTGCAAACATTACGATATCACTGATACGTGACGTTTTGCCTGATTTAAACTTTTGCCAAATTGTCACCTTCCACGCAAGATCGTCGAACACATTCCTTGATATGGGCAAAGTTCGTTTTTTTAGCTTTGCCTTAAGTCGCGTTATGGAAGCGACGCGGGCTTCTGCCAATCTCGAGCGATGATGCCTCGCATTTCACACGTTTGTTAGCACATCGGATCAACTAATGGGTCTTAAGCCATTATGCCTGGAAAGGCATTTCTAAGCCAGTTTGGTTTTCACAGAGGACAGCATGTTACTGTCAGCACCCAACTTTCAGGAGGTCTACTCGGAGCACGTAAGCTTAGGTTCGCTTGCACCGCGGTAGCAATAACGCTCGATGCTGCCAGTCGTGTTACTCCCGCGGTGCGGGCGGCCTCCCGTTCAGCTGATTCGACGGCAACGCAATAAATTCGCGACCGGGGATTTCCTACGGTCTGACACACTAGCGAATCGTTAAAAATTTATGAATTTTTTTATTCCTGCGCATTTTGAGTCCGAATTAAGTGTCCAGCATCGTTTGCCTTCCGTGGATTAGTCACATGTTTTTAGCAGCGTCTTCTTTCCGATGAATCCCCAGTTTCTTTCGTTTCTCACCAGAGTCTCACCACTGTCGTTACTATATCGCTTTTATCAGCGTTTAACTTTTGATTCACGTAAGCGTAATCAGACGATTGCGTCGGTTTTAAACCCAAGCGGAATACGTCTCACTCAACAGTTGGGAACTGACGTGCTGTTCACCTTACATGAGGCTAGGCCGACTTGACAGCACGGCACGTAATTTTGAATGGAAGCAAGTCATGCGCGAACCAGCATCTGTACAAAGATAACGGCGAATGCCGCCAAAAGCAACCGATGGGTACGATCGAAATTTTGAGGCGATTCAGGAGAATCCGTCAAAAGAACAGCTTATGCAGCATGTATCTCCGTATACTTCACGTTGAAATTAACCACATGACATAGAATAACAAAAGCATGGTGAAGCGTTCGAGGCGAGATCTACGGACGTTTTACCTTAATTGTGGTGCAGATCTTCTAAATCAGTGGTTCTTAACCGGCGAGCACGCCTCTCCAGGAGGCATAGGCGTAGCCAGGGGGGGCGAAATGGGCAATGGTCCCCCCAAATGTTTATGAAAGATAGTCATTTTGTGCTTTGAGAGGCGTTTTTCCAGACAAAATAGTGTTATTCGCCTAAAATCAAACATTTTGGCCCCCCCTAATTTTTGGGCTGGCTACGCCACTGCCAGGGGGTGTCAATAAATTCCAGGAGAGAGCGAGCCATTACGCGCACTACAACGTGGAAAGTTCGGTCAATAAATTTACCAAAAAATACATTTGCTTTTACAGATTTTTAAAGTCAAGGAGGCTTGAGACAAAGGACAATTACTTAAGGGATGCGCGGTGGAGAAAAGGTTAAGAACCACTGAACTAAATGTTGCAAGCAGCAGTGTTTTTTTAAGGAAAATGCCAGGTACCCGATATGGACCTGCAGGAACCCGATTTCTCTGATTCTAGGGACCCGATTTTCTGATTCTAGAGACCCGATTTGAAATTCTAGGGACCCGAATCGGTTCCCTGAAACGCCTTAAAAAAACCCTACAAGTAGTATGGAGTGTGAAAAGAGAAATAAATTGAAAACAAAACCAAGATTCAAATTTATGATTTTGTTTAAAGCCGATCGAAACAGCCGACAATCATTGACAATCGTTAATCGATCAAACGTATAAATAAAAGGCAAACAAACACGGTCGCAACAGGCAGAGCTATTATACTAGTGGTGGCAAATCTGATACAAACACCACAGACAAGCTGGCGGTGGGAGAAATAACTTCCAAGTAACCGGGCGGCGTGGAGGGTGGTCTACAACCAGAAGACAATATGGGAGGAGAAACATTTGAGACGTCAACACGTATTTAGAACGGTATCGATATACATTTTTTCGTGCGCCCGATACACCTGCTTCAGAACAAAACCGGCGTATGTGTGAACATTTATTTCATCGATTACTAGCACAGGAAATTCCTACCTCCGTAACGACACTTGTCGAAGTTTTCCTTGGTGACGTTATAAATGGTGAACGGGACCAGGTGCTCAGGCCCGGTGGTGATCCCCAGAAGACTGCGCTGGGGACATATGACGTCCATGAACTCGCCAATCTTTACATGGATTACGTAATCGTTTTCCAGTAGCAATCTGCAACAAAAAATGCCAAGCAAAGGTTACATCTACGTCAAGCTTTGCAACCCAGGCTTAGTCATGCGAGCGAGAGAAAAAAATATGATTCGAGCCATTATAGTTGTTTTTTACAATGGTGAAAAGTTAAATTTCTGAAAATTTTCTCGCCAATTGTTTTCAGTCCAGTCCATGCAAATGTAGTTTGTCGCACTAACCCTGAAAAGGGATCATCAGGAAGCGAAAAGCTCGCAAATGTCAAATTATACCTTGACCAGGTGAAAGCAGTTGGCGACATACTCCACCGATTATTCACAACGGTAAGTCTTCTTTCTTGTTGGGGGCACGAATAGTTCCCACTGAATGTAAATTATTTTGAATAGCAACCGCCTACGTTGACCACGTAGATGGTAAAACACGTTGCTTTGTGTAGACATCATGTCTCGACTATGTACGAAGTACCAGCAAACTTTTTAACACTGTACCCCGTAACTAGCCACATGTGTGTTTCTACAGTATGTCGGCTGCCACCCATCATCCGGTGGATTGGCCAGAAGCCGTATGATTGTACTTTCATGCAGTTCAGCACAACCCAACCACAACCGATTCGAAACGGACTATCTGTTTGCGATGCGCATGCGCAGGTTGAAATGTCATTAAATGAAAACCTTATCGGTACGGAGATCGATTGGTTCCGAATTCCGCAATGCGTCTGTCAGGCAAACGAGCCACGACGCCAAAAACTTTGCCAAACTTCCTGCCACCACCCCACGCTTTCGATTGAAATGTGTTCGGGTGGAAAGCGCTGCTATGGTAATTGAACCAAGTCAAAGCTTTCATTCGCAGATGCTACCGCTTCGTGGTTTTATTTGCGTGGTTTTAAATATTGAATTTTAGAAGTGAATGGATATTCGCCTACAATGCCATAATCTTCCGCTTCAAGAAGTCTTACATTACCGCCTGAATTTAGTTGCCAAGTAGAAACTGCGTTACGAGTGCCTTGGCTGCTTCTAACGGTTGACCAATGCAAGATATTTATATAATAGCCGTAAAAGCATGCACACTTCACAACTTTGGATCAGCCAACTTATGCTTATTACTCGTCGCAACATACACGTCACGTTGGTTCATACACAAACTTTACTCGAGTTTTGCTCCAAATTCACTTTCATGCGTGATACCGATGCTCTGCTCATCACAATGTTTCGCCTGCGGACAACTGATCACAACGCCACCCTTGCGTAAGTCGCAACACCGAATCGGCACTGTTTTAAACCTCATCGGAAAGCATGCGCTAAACGTCTTGGGCAGCTTGCACTGTCCAACCATCACAGCAAGTTTTGCCAAAGGCGGTGAACTAAGGGAGTAAAGGCCTGGGGTAGTGGTTCTTAACAGGATGACACTAGGCTTACGAACGGAGGGTTTTTAAATCCTGGGAAGAAGTTTGCCCAAGGGAGAATTTGTGGAGAGAATTTATCTATCTTTTTCCGCAAGGTTTGATATTACTAGCAATTCTAATGCTTTTCCTATTTGTAGCTTGTGTTTTAGTATCTAGAACAGCTGTATACTTGCAGATTAGAGTTCTAATGACAGGCAATCAAACGTTGTTATGCAACAGTGCTGAGATTGCAGCAAGATGGATATCATAAACCTGTTAAAGATTTAGGTTACAGGCTCAGTGTTTCAGCTAATTAAATTGAGCTACTTGGATAACTTAGTATCAGCTGGCTGGAATGACATTGTTTTAGGTAAATATGATATATTTACCTAAAACAATGTATAAGCACTTGGTATTTGTACTCTTGACTTAATCCAAAACTAGAGTTGGTGCGAAACAGTAAGCAAAGCGTACAGATTAACAATGTTACAGAACGCCAAAACACAACTACAGAGAAAGTCCTGTGTGGTTAATCTGTTTGACCAATGTGCTCTTCTGCACATCCCGGCACTTATTTTTGATGGGAAAGAAATGGAAGTGTCAGAGTTTGTAAGGAACATGAAAAAAACGGTTGGGAACCACTGGTCTGGGGTGTCATAAAAACCCTCAAATCTTGTTTAAAGCATTTAAATAGTTTGCAACCCACAAATTCCTCTTCCCTTGCATGATATAATGGAACTGATAGAAAACCTAAATAAAATGACATTTTCAAAGACAAACCTCGAATTGCCAAGGTTTGCACGCCACAGTTTCACAAGTGAGAAATAGCGGTAACCGGTGAGTCATCAACAAACGCGAATGCGCGCTGAACATACGAAAATTGCAAAGTGCTTGCTCAGAAGAACGTGTCAAAACCTCAACAACACCTGTGACAGCCAATGCAACGATCCGAAAATAATACTCCGAAATCACAATCAAATCCGTGTCAACCAGCTTCAGGCAACCAATTAAAAGACATGACTGTATGTGGAGAAAAGGATGAAGTTCTCACGGTCCAGCGGCAAACAGACCAAACCTTTCAACGGCTTACGCACGGAAGAGTGAAGAAGGTTACATTCTTCCCGTGAAGAAGGTTACGCTGCGAAAATATTCAGCGTCAAGTCTCCGTGATCACAAGTGAGAAACAATTAGTCAACCGTGTCGTGGCATACACAGTGATCAGCGCACGTAGGTCGAACACGACAACGTCAGCATCTTCTGATTACCAAAGCAGCATCGACACTGCGTGTCCGGTCAACTGGTCAAGGATTTATACGTGTTTGTGCTAAGAAAAGCAGAGCAGATTTGCAAAGCCATTCAAACTGAAGAACTGACAGCCGTAATTCACGGAATTCTACGGAAGAAAATTTTGCAATGCAAACGATATCACTTCAATTAGCTGGTTCGGCCAACATTTGTATTTCTGCCGCGCAGAACAAGTTCGAGGTGGCGCAGTTGTAACTGTCCATCAAACGCAATACTGATTGGCTGGGACTGTGAATCAGCTCCGCAGGTTTCTCCCATGAGTGCCGCAAATGCACCGCGATTCACAGCAGGTCGCCGTGAGAATAATAGAACTTATGTGCCCGTACGAACATACAAGTTGCACCGTAGTTAAATGACCAGAACAGACTGCTGGTGGAGTAGGATCTCGCTGGCACAGCATGACATGTGCCCTAGCCACAACACGTGCTTCACAAGGAATAACAGCGTAACAAAAACGATATTAAGTTTATTAAAGCAGAATCTGCCGCGTTGTTAAGTCCCTACAACAGGTTTATGCTCTTACAAACACATTGCAGCTTTGAGCTGCAAAAACGAAAAGCGCGAGCATGGTGTGCCTGCCCCACGTAATGTTTGAAGTGTGATAAGCATTGGCGCCACCGTAATACGGTGTTTAGGTTTGGGAACATGCACCTCGCAGTACTGCTGATGAATAATACACGAACGATGAACGAAATAACATGGCTTCCCAATTTTCGAAGCACAGAGCAACGCGCCCATCTATACGTCAAAGCAAAGTGCCTTAAAGAAGGGTGTTTTCCATGTGATTGAGGTCAATGTGACGACAGTGAAATCGTGCTGCACTGCCAGAAGCGCTATCCATCATTTGGTGGGCCAACGCTGTAAGGCACACCTTTAAAGGCTTTCGGAATAGAATGCATGTGAGCAATTCACTTTTCGTTCTTCTGCTTGTTTTTGTTTTCAAAAAGGTCGACGATGGACAGAAGCTTTGAAATGTGCCAAAATCACCAAACTGCGCTTTGCCTCATCAAAAACATTGAGACGTGGTTGTACAAATATTTTCGACCTTCAGGCGACCCTGCAATATCTTAACACAGTCCTGCCACATTATTACCTGTGCTCTGCGCAAGAAGACACTTCGCAGAAGTTGCTTCTTACAATGCCATTATTGCAGTAAAGCACTTGCTCTCCATCATGGCAAAAAACAAAATAAAATCCAATTCGGTAGAAAAAAATCATTAAAAATTGGACAATAATTGAAAACATGCCGAAATAATATGTTGAAATTCCGATAGAAGTGACCTCTTTAAATTTAGCCAAAAATTTTTATCAAGATTGGGCAGAAGTGTGTTAGGATTTCATGGCCGTTTGTTGTTTAGTTTTTTAAAAAGCGAAAAACAATGGAAAAGTTGTCTGTCTGAACTATTGTGGTTATTGACTTTTTAACCTGGACATTTGATAAAAGCTGCCAACTTTACAATTTCGCTAACTTGGCCCATGTGCAGTGCATAGGCGTACAGCGTGCAACTTACTGCGATTAAACAGACCGACTATTCATTTACAAATCGGTTTCACGAGTGTTTGTGAATTTGGCTAGGGTTTGGAATATTTTTAGCAGGTTTCCCAATCAGTTATTTCATCGTGGGCGAAACGTCGACCCAGTTTTCAACATAAGCACGACCAAGCAATCCCACACATCGACAAGCAAAGTAAATCGTTGAACCTAGTAGTACTTTAGAGCAGCAATATTGGTGAAATGCCGAGGTCGCTATGACACAAGTGCGTTCCTATCTGCTAAACAAACAAGAGTTTAAGTTTTAGACTTTTGTTTGACAAGTGAAACTTCAAGGTAGGTATAGAGTTACTTTTTACGTACCAAAATTGTTGCCCTCACAGGTTTTCCAAGTAGTTGAAAAAAAGCATTACGTTAAATAATGATGATAGTTTAAGGTTAAATTTCATTTAAAATGATGGGATTGACTGATTCATAATCTCTAGCGTTAATAAATCACACAAACAGCATATTGTTGCTGGGGCTAACGGTGCCACTTACCTGTTTCGAAAATTAAAACTCTGCACAACTCGTTACCTACACATCCGCCTTAAAATTTGTGTGGAGCTTGGATTTTTTGTATAGAAAGCAGCATATCCAAAAAACTAAAAATCCACGACCGTGTGTTGACTCACTTTGTTCACTGACACGGATAGTAGAATGACCTCGCATTTACCTTCTTAAGTGCCCATCGGATGTTAGCCAGCGAAAAACCTTGATCTGACCGCAGCAAACCTGAGATCAAATTTAGATTCAGCACATAAACATTAGCCCAAAATCAGTGTTCGAATTGCATACAAGTACTTCAGACCAAATTAAATCGAAATATAATTCCATTTAAGTGTCTGTGCGGAGACTACGTAGCGCATAGATCGATGTCAGTGTTGCCATTTCTGATGTTTTGACATCAGATCTGAACGGATGTTTTAAGATATCTGATGTCTGAAGTTTTGGCGAGAATTCTGATGTTAGCCGAGCTGTTGTTTTTGTTTTCCATGTTTCCTCTCCAATCTCTCCTCGCGTGTGTTTGATTATCGTTACAAGCTAAGAAGCTCCTTTCGCAATATTGGGGTGAATATTTTACGTTACGCATGACTGACGTACCCGTTTAATGACGACAGTTAGCAGTATTTCGGATTGAAGAGGTTTATCGCGCATTGCTAGGTATTGGCAATAGAAGTATTCAGCTTATATGAAAGTGATGAAAGTGAGACGTAAAAATATGATGTTATCGCATGATGAAAAAGGCAAGAGATTAGACACAGTGGCCACAATGGGATATTCGCCAGTTGAAGGCATTGACAAAGCGGTGGCGTAGTGGAAAACCTAAAACTTGAAGCAAAAGATCACGTGTGAATGTCTACATTTTTTGTTTATGATATAAATGGCTTTCAAGTGATAAATGCCTGACTGCAGTTCTTCTTTAGAAATATCAGGCAAACAAGCCCGAACAAAAAAACATGCAGGACACCTTAAATATCAAGAAACGACTGCAAATGGAAGCGCGCACACAATTCAGTGTATAATTTGGGGCATGCAGGTGACCAAAGGGACACATAAGCGCATAGGGGACCTACGAGAAATGTAGATAATGAATAAGCATCAACAAACATGCCTGATGCGTTGGAAAACACGTATTTACCACACTAGCTTATCCAGAGTGTAATGCGATCCAAATTAAATCACTGCACCAAAGAATTTTAGGTGAACACTGCGTATTTCTACATCCGACTTAAATAAACCCGTGGTGTGGCGCTAAAAAGTGGTCAGATGATTTCTGAGAAGCGCTTGCCTTGCTTCAGTCGAGTCGAAGTTATTCTGTTGACAAATTAAAAAAACTGCAACGAAAGCGCCGACGTTCCACTGCATACTACGGAACACCACTCCTTTGGTGCTTACAAGACCTCTCGATGCAGTTGTCAACGTATGAGAAGTAGCAGTCTTGTAAAATTCCGTAGTGAGGTAAAAGGACAAGTTCAAGCTATACATAGGTGTAGGAGCAGGCAAATTTTTGGAGGTGCGAAACATTTTTGCCCGAATTCCCTCAAACTTGCCCGAAAACTTTTCGTGCTAGTATTTCATCATTTTTGGGATGACTTCCAAAAAACGTCTTCATTGATTCTCCACACGTTGAGCGCCAATTTTTTTAAAATCAAATAACGTTGGACGCCGTTTTTATCCATATTTTCAGGCAGTTTGCCCAGAATTTGTTTTTTTACGAACATTTTTCATAGATTTTGCCCAGATTTTCACAGATTTTTGACAAATCAAAACTTTTGGGGGAGCACTTGCACCCCCTGCACCCCCGCCTCCTACACTACTGATGCAATAGTCACAGCAATAGTCTTGAGCAAACGCGTCAAGCCCCGTGCCAAAATTGTATTGTACTACAACAGGGGTGAGCATCGCCTGGCACGCGTGCCGAACTTGGCACGCGAGCACTTCTATCCGGCACGTGAGCGAGGCGTCGGAAACGACATCCTCCCACCTTCAAATGAAAATGTTAATAACTTACAAGTCGCAGTATTATCTGATGAAACTCGGTGTCCGTTTCTTCATTTTCGTTTGTTAACAATCCATTATTTAATTTAACCCTTACGTGCTTTTTATGCCATATGGCT
>JGI24159J19872_10010944_pt1 | contig 11901 bp, 7 predicted proteins | sample Ectturendosymbi4_FD_19872 | JGI IMG/M metagenome (IMG submission 19872) | reverse complement strand
AAAAAAGTGTTAAAAGAACATTGCTCATGGAACACCTATTAATCGCAAACAACCAACCAAGCTTTTTACTAAGGTATCCTTTAATTTGCAAGAAATTATATAATTAGTGACACAGTGTCACAACCACATCAGGATGTAGACGTTCTGAAATATTCACCACATTTGTACATAAGTAGCATCATGTCATCATTTAAATCTATTTGTCAGTCAAAGTCAAGGATATGTACAAAAACTTAAGCTACATGTTGCATTTGATTGCCCAACAGAAAAATAACATAATAAAATTATGGTGGCACAACCACAGTATTTATCGAAAAGAATCCTTCCACAGCAATGAACCAGAAATTATGTTTAATAATTTCACCTACTGGGTAAGCACTTTCAACTCTTATTCAAATAGAACAACCATTGTGTGAATATTTTGGTTGTTTTGCACAAAGTATAAACCATTTCCTACCATGTTCAAACAAGGTGTTCTTAGAAAATACCATCATTTAAGCCAAAACAACTCCTCAGTAATTTTTCTAAACACCAAGCATGGCAACTAGCATGTTAGCTGAACTATCAGCACAGTTTGGCGAAAGCCAAATAATCAAATCAAAAAACCCTAACACACAAATATGAAATTTCAACCAAAACATGATACAAACTATCTTAAAACATTATAAAAATGACCCTAAAAAAATAATGGCACACTTTTCCAGAAACTAACATATTTTTCAATGTACTATGATGCATAGATTATAGCACATTTATGTTTGACAGAGAATACACAGAAAAACGAATTAGCAATATGTTGCAAAGATGAAAATGTCTGAAAAACTATATAACATGCCTATGTGCTATCGAAGAATAAATTAATAGCAAAGCAATTTAGCCAATGGTTATGATTCAGTTTCATCTAAACAAAGTTCCTGATGCTAAAGGCAGCAACTTTTGTTAACTACTATGGTAAGTTCAGCTATAATGTCAAAGTAAACATGAGCAAAGACTTCGAAATGACTAAATATATGTACCACAGTAACTCCAAAACAAAATTTAACAAAATCCCAGTTGACAGCTTTTGTTAAGGAACAACCACATCAAACTACCACCAAACCCATGACGGCCTGCTTCAGCATAACAAAAGCTACACATAACCAATGTTGTATAGTTAGACATAAGATGCAAATGTCAGTTTGGATCACTGCAACACTGCTGCCACAATAAACTTCTAGCCTGTAGATAAAGCATGTGAAGCAGATACCAGTAAGCAAGTAAAAGGGCACACATCAGATCTGAAAAAGTGATTGGATAGAGAAATGAGAGAATCTGGAATGCCAATGACAAATGCAAACAGTATTTCATAAAAGAATCGTAGGCATGTCAGTGTTCATTTTATGAGCTAACAACCCTGCACTGGAAAGCTGTATTGGAACGCAAAGGGGCAGTAATGAACAAGCACAACAGATACATTCACATTCCAAGAAAAGAATGCAAGGTGGAGTGAAACTAAAACAGATGCTAAGCAGTGTGGCATTGCATATGGTGCCTAGCAACTTGAAGGTTAGAGTAACATGGCAACCGTGAAACCAGCTTCATGCTTAGCAGTTCAAGCTGTTTGAATGTGTTGTATCTAGGAAGTAAATGAATAACAACTCATAATTTCTGCACAAACCATAAAGACCAAACCACCCCTTAGTAATGCTTGGCCTATGAATGAGTTGTTAACTGTGTGTTGCTGAATGATGAGCCAAAAACATATCAAAAGGCATATTTGGATGGTTCTAGAAAAGCTAACAACTGTAACATGAGCTACCTACAAAAACAAGTTTAATAAAAATTGGAACAGCAACAAACAGAACATTATGAAAAAGTAACTTGCACATTTTATTGATCAGCTGGCAATAACCAAATAAACAACACTACTTACTGAGTTTAGGCTGTGAAATGCACAACCATAAGTGTATGCAATAAACAGCATTTTAGAGATCAATCTTCAATGTAGCAGTATTTTAGAATTTCTTCATTTCAGAATTCATTAATTTTTCAAAAATTTATAACTATGCAATTCCCATTATGAAAATGGTGTATATTCTTCATTAAGAAACTATATTGCATGGCAAAAGTGAGACCACCATGCCAGAGATTAAAACTTTCCCCTTCCAAAATCTGCCACAGTATCAAAACACCATAGACATATTTTTCATCTTTGACTCAAATAATCTTAACCCTGATACCACACAGACAGTCTATCACACAAATTAAATCAGTCAGTATATTGGCTTCTGCCTAAAATTTGGCTTCATGAGCTGACCATATAATCATCATTGGCAGAAAAATAGTTTTTAGTGTTTCTAAATAATGAAAAAAATATACAAAAGCAAAATTGTTGTTATGATGAGATGACAAAATTTGCAATCATTTTCTGTGGGACATTCCATCATGGACTGCAAAAATGGTTATGATTCAGAGACCTGCTAACAGTGAAAATATCATCAATATTAGAATAGTCAGTTTTTATCAGCCTATGTATTCATTTCTTATTGGTAACATGGTACATCACCTGTGACTATATGGACCAACAAGAAAACATATAGTTTCATTATATTTTACGTAATTGTCCTTTGTTTCAAGCCCCACTGACTTTAACTAAGCTATATAAACAAATCTATACAGTGGCAAATTTATTGATCAAACTTTATGTTGTAGGGTGCATAAGGGCAAATGCCTCCCTGGAATTTTTTGACGCTCCCCTGGTTAAGGACCACTGCTTCCGAATCTTTGCTTTCTCTGTGCCACACGCCACATGGCTACTTTCACAGTGCATGCTGCACTGGTTGTAGGCCAATGTCTGTACTGCATGTGAAGCTTTACCTTGCACCCAACCATTCATGTCAAGCATGAGCCTGGACAGGCTGCAACTGCCATTTGTTCAAGTCACCATGGTCTTTCACCAATCCTATGTGATACAGTCACAATCTTTGTTTTCATTGATCAATTCTCTTGCCATTGCGTTTTCATTCATTCTGATTTCCACTGACAATTGGTTATTTGTTTGCATGATGTCTTTTTGTATTGTTTCTGCTTATTCGCTGTGTCATTTATGATATGAAATAATAATCAATCAATCTTTGGTATGACTTGACCAGGATTCAAATCGAGCCTAACAGCTTCAAAGACATGCACTCTATCCCACGAAGCCACTTACCTGGTTATGGACCCAATATTAGGAACAAAATCAAAGCCATGACTTGCAGCATTGACATTAACTCATTGGGAGCCGGTGTATGACATACTCATACTTTGAAATCATGCCTGAACCACTGTCTTCGTGCCACTTCACAACTCTATAACTTGCTAGCTGATTGAGCAAGAGAGCTGTTCAAACACTCAAAAGATGTGGCAAGTCTTCGTTTGCATTTTAAAAAATTGGAAAGTTTTGGATTTCAAGGTTTTTGTGGGTGACACCATAAGTGGGGTAGGTTTTTGGCCATTTTGACCCAAGTTGCCTGGTCTTGAACCCCAACCGCTAGAGGGAATTTTTACTTAAGTCTTTATTGGAAACTTGGCTATAGTTCGAGTCTTTTGAGCTTTTGATTGGCTTTCTAGCACTTCTGGTTCAAAAGTGATGGCCTAATAACAACAAATTAACATTAATTGATTAATTTGTTGCTTTTAGGCCATAACTTTTGAACCAGAAACGTTAGAAAGGGTCTTAAAGGTAAATTCACCCAGCTCCAAAGGCTTAAGAAGTCAACTGACAGGGGTGTGTTACTTAAAAGTTCATAAAAAAAACATAAAACATATTGCTTTATTATTAATGTCCAGAGCATGAGAACATAATTTTATCTAAAATTTAAAGCTTTGAGTGACCAAGTGCACAACTAAGTCAGCAACACTGAGCTAAAAATAAAAAATGACAAACTCCAATGTAAAACACCAAAATGACAAACAGCTTCTCAGGATTTACACATTCCTACATAGTTATTTTAAGAAAATCAGAATCTTGAAATGCACACTACTTTTTTGTGTTCATAAACATTTTCTTTATTTTGACGTTGTCCCAGGACAGAAAGTATTTAAAATTTGGAAAGTAATGTCATTGGTGGTTGAGTGGAAGACACTTATTGGTGCAAATTGTTTCTGACACTAATGCTCCAACTTGGTGCAGTTTTGAAATAATTGAAATTGTAACACTACTTAATACTGAACTAGGCTTAAAACAAGAGATATACATTTGTCATGAAAACTCAGGGTGCAGGATACAAACTACCAAGCATGGATGAAAAGTCTGGATTACTCACAGCATTAATCAACAATCTACAATAATTTGCACATTTTTAATACAGTTTGTCTGTGCTGACCTAAAACTGCCACAGACAAACTGCATGCACAAGATCAGAGACAAGCAAAGCAGGAATAGAAAATGCTTTAAAAAATGAATCTGAAATTTTACTTGTTTTGAAAGATTTTCTTTTTTTTGTTTTTTTTTGTTTTTTTTATCCCAATTTTATGCTCCAAAGATTTTCTATATTTAAGAATCTTTTCAAAGAGACTTTTTAGCACAATAAATCACCACAGCTTAAAAACTAAAGCAGTTGCAAAAACAAAAACATTTACCTCCACCTAAAATGACTGAAAGATTTTTGATTCTTTCATTGTTTATATTAAAATGGCAATATGAGAATCATTATAAAAAAGGTCCTGTGAGTAATGAAAGAATAATGAAGAGTGATGAAAATGGAAACAGTGATGAAAACTGGCCCCTTTACCAGTGATTTGTAAATACATGACGACAGAACATGCTCACAAAAACTAAAGTATATACAACTTTTCCTATATATAAGTCAATGTCATGTTACATCCTAATCAATTTTTACAATATTAGTTTCTTACAAATACTTTCGTTTAGACATTAATAGTTTTTATTAAAATTTTAACCAACAGTTTTTTCAAAAATCTGTGTTTTAATAGAAGTAAACTTTTATTTGTTAAGGAACTGTTAAAAGAAAATGTGAGCAATTGTGGAATGTTTATCTTCCACTGAACCAGGTCATATCTGATATATTTCTCAAACAATAGGCTGTGGATGAATCTAAACATTTCTCCATGTACATCACATCCTGCTCCAAAAGGTAACATTGGTACACTCTATGACAGAACAAACTTAATTAAAAGTGAATTTTGAGAAACTGTTGCATAAACAACAACACATAATTGTTCCAGAAGAGGTGCACATCACTTTGACCTTTCTTTGAGGGAGTCCATGTCAGTTCAACAATGCAATCAATGAAGAGACATGTTACTAGCTTTTTCCTAAACTTTCACTTGTTGGGCACCTTTATTCAAGTGACTTGCATTCAACTGACACAAATACATCAAAGGATATTTACCCTTATATCACTGGCAGATTCAGCTGGTAACTGATCTTGATATGACATCAAATCTGAGAAGCTAAGATGTCTGTCATTGGATGAACTTTCTTGTGTTGATGCATGCTGATCACCAGTAGCTGCAAAAAATTGTTTAAACAAGTTTTTGATCAAATAATTAGCAGTTTTAAATATGTCTCAAATAGGTCTTACCATCAGCAACTGTCCCAGCAGAGGGTTCCACTGCAGATGATGAATTGCTGTTGTCTGTCACAGTACTAGTTGTTGAAGATATAACACCATTGCCTGGACCTGCACAGCACAAAATTGGCAGTTCTTAAAAAATTGTTTGTCTTTTTCCTTTGGCAGAGAACTTTCCCCAGGATACATCGAAGTCAAGATCTACTTCACTTACTTTCTTGATGTTGGTGTTTTATTCATCTATTTGAAGCAAAATGTTGTGGACTGACAAGTGTTGTAAAACAATACTACATAAAGAAAACAAAAACCTGCTATTCGCAAATTAAGGAAAACAGCATTTGTTTAGCTGGCCCAAGGACGGCATTTACTTTATGGCAAGTATCTAGGGAAGGTTCTGTATGGCATATTTCAAACCAAATAAATCAATATTTCTCACCACACAGCAATTTTTCAAAGTGGCCTAATGACATGCAAACATTTTAAACCAAATAAACTATAAAATGGAAATGAACACTTGGCCTAAAAAGTATACGTCAATGCAAGACAAAACACAGTAAACAATGCAATCTAGAAATGCCAAATCAGGTAAATGATACTTGGATATGTAATAATACTCAGACACATATTTTGTCCGAATGTAAAGTTTTTCAATCATTTGACTTTATTGTTGACTGTCAAGTTGCTAAACCACACCAAGCAGTGAAAGTCTTGGAGAGAACACTGAGAGACAGACACAATACTTCACAACCTTTGTACAGTAGATCCAAACTAACATAAACTGAGATTTCCGTAAGATGCATGTATTAGGAGAAAGCTCATAGGCATAAACATATAGTTACAAGCTTATGAGCTTTACTTTGATGGCTAAAGGCAAAAAACAATTTTAAAATAAAGATCAACACTCAAGAAACATAAATGAAAACTAAGCAACACCACCACAACAAATGTTTTTTCTTGTTTATGACAAATCAGGACATATATGACACACTGTTTCATGTTACATACCATCTATTCCACTAGCCATTTTCTATATCTTCAAAGTAATGTTCTGGTCTAGTACTTTCCAGAAAATTCCAGTTTGATAAACTCAGTCGTCGCAGAATGATGTTGGCTGTCCAAATGTATTGACAAAAATCTAAATACATAACAGAAAAACTTGTAACCAAAACCTCATGTGTGTATCATACCAGCATTATTATTCTAAAACTCTAAGCTACACATAATTGATAAACTAACAAACATTTTAAAGTCGCAGCCACGTACCTGTTTTCAAGTTTAAAGCAGCCACCACAACCGATGAGTACAGCATTAAGACAGTATTAAAAATGCCGGCGCTCTGCGTCGTCTCTTCTACAGAAAAGATCTTCTTCTTGAACAATGATTAAAAGTAAATAGAAATAAGAATGTGACAACAATCCCAAGGGCATTAGACCAGCAAGGACACTACAGCTAAAAAGAAATGTCAACAACACCTCAATTGTCTGCAAAGCATAGCAACAACATAATTTAATCATTACCTTGTCACCCCTTTTCACTGCACACAAACATTTGACCTAACAAACTAGCATTGTACTTTTTTCATGGAGTATACATAACAGTGTACGTATGCAAGATGGCAAATAAAGTATGCACAACAATAGCGATTTTAACCAAGCTAAAATTACCAAAAATGTTCTACAACTACAGCAAAAATTCATACATAGTACTTGCGCAATGTGTCATAGTGCACATATGACTAAAATAACCTACTGCTGCTATGCAATATTTTGACACAATGCAGAATTTATGCTTTATCATAAAAAATTGCCTTTAAAACATTGAATGACTGAGCTCTAGCTTTTCAAACGATTATATCTAGCACATATTTGAAAAAGCTATTTGACAAGCTGCAAAAACTCCATGGGACTTAACAGTGCAAGCAGTACGTTCGACATGAAAATGCTAACAAGTGAAAGATAAGCTTAACAAAATTAAAAGATAATGAAAAGCAGATTACAGACTAAAAGTAAGCATCAGGGTTCCCACACATGTTTAAAAATCATTTTCCATACTTTTTCAATACTAAATGTAAAAAGTTCAATAACATTACTTCTTCTCATTTTTCGAATTTCTAAATCAAGAAATTCAATTTTACACATTGCATAAAATGCATAAATAATGAAGAGCTTTATCTTCAGTGAAATTCTGCTCAGATACTTCTGAATTTTTTCCATTTAGAATATCATACTTTGTCAATACCTAATGCACATTTGGTCAAATTCAATACTTTTTCAACACCAATTTTGAAATTCAATACTTTCAATACCACGTGGAAACCCTGCAGCATACAGTATATGGGTAATATATTTTTTATGTCTTTTAGAGTGAAGAATGGGTATGAAGCTTGAATAATTACCCTTGCTATGTACCATCAACTGATCCATCAGCTGCTCTGGATATGGATAGCACTTTTTAACCTTCACAATTCAGGCTCAGTGGTCCAGCACTAATTGCACAATTTCACCTTTCCTATTTCATAAAAAAACTAGTGCATTCTAGCAACAAATACGCAAGTCAGCAACATTTTAGAAGACATGTGATCAAGTCTTTAGATGTCACACCATAAAAAGATGAGATGCTTTGATAAATAAAACAATACTTCAAGCAGCTGATGAGAAACAACAAAGTTTCCCAGAATGCAAGAACTTCGGACAGCAGCTATGTCAAAATTACTAAAACATTTCTTGTAATGATGCAAAAATAAAACCATAAGTAATATATGCAAGGTACAGACAGAGATCTAATTTGTGATGGCACATAAGCTTCTTGTTCCAAAATATTGTAGTTACAAGATGCTACTTCTAAATCAACAGTGGCACTTAGGTACTTCTAACATAAATGAAACATGTTTTAAGTTTTCTTAAAACTTCATTTCAAATTGACATGTGCACTTCTTTTCATTCAACACTTCTTCCCTCATTTTTTCCAGAAACGTAATTTGAAGAGACTATTTGCCCTATCACTAGAAATGCAAGCATCAACTTCGCATTCAAGTCACATTGAAATACAGACATTATCTTGCTTTTTTGATTACACCTGGCACAAAAATAATTTAGACCCTTTTTTAGGTGTTTTCTTCTAATCAAGGAAATTGAAAATAAGTTCTACATTCAACTAGATGATGCTTGACAGTTGCAGGAAAATAGCTATGAAATATAGTGGAAGTGGGAGTTAACCACTGTATGTTTTTCAATGCATGGGCATACTAAACAACACAGGTTTATCATATGACAGGAAACAGTACTGTGCTTTGTGCAGCACTGTTTGCTTCATGAAAAAGCTGATGCAGTGATTTTCACCTAGGTAACTGCACAGGAGTAATGCTGTACATCAAAAGGAACTCTCCAAAATGCATTTCCAAATTGAGTTGAATCAATAAGAACAGCTTTCTTAAATGATGTTGTGTAAAAAAACTGCCTGGTTTTATGTGAAACTTGTGAAACCTTTAATTTTAACAACATTAGGAGTGAATTTTATAAAAATGTTACTACTGTAACTGTTAATAACAATGACTCACAGTAAAAAACACGAAAAAAGTTTCCTAAGAAAATGCTGAGCAAAAAAGCCCTGAAGTCCAAGTTTCCAACTGTATTGAGTGCTCTACTTTCACAGAACTTTTGAAACTGACCAGAATCTTTAGTTCCAGTGTTGAATCGTAAAAAATGGTATATACCAAAGCTTGCAACTAGTCTCCACACAGGTTTAGAGTTTGAATCAAGCAAATTTTAGCAATTGCTGATTGATTCAATTTGCTGATTCAAACACTTTTTACCTGTGTGGAGGCTAGTCACTTGAATAAAGGTATGTGCAAGTTTGTCATTGCAAAAAGATGAAAGCAGAGCCTATTCAGCTGATTGCTTGAAAGATTACTGCAAACTTAAAAGCTTTTAACACATTTGCTGCCAGATTACAAATATATCATACCTAAAAATCAGCCTAAAATCAAGCAGTTTTCACGTGCCTTAGCAACAGCATAAATCCTTTGCTGATTCCACTAGAGAGCTGTTCAAACCCTCAAAAGATTCGGCAAGTCTTCAAGTCTGCAATGAAAAAAATTTTTTTGATTTTGTGTTTTGAATTTTTGTGAGTAACGTCCAAGCATTGTATTTAAAAAACAACTATATTGATATGAGCAGTTGGCAACGTTGTTTACTGCACAAGAAGTCTTTTACTAATTTCTTATAATTCACTTTTACATCATGATGCAAAATCAGAATAATTGCTCAATTGTTCTCCTCCACAGTGATTTAGCAAGCATATTTTTTACGCCATCATCTTGATAGAGAGCACTCCAGAGACGCATTCATGCTGTTGATCGTCAGCATCAACTTTATAAGTGCACATGCACGTTTAGGGAGTGCTTGTTGCTATATGGCTGATGCTTGCTGATTGTTTGAAAAGCTGTCTTCTTAGCACCAAGTTCACAAGACCACACACTAATGATGAAACAAATGTGTTGTGACCAAAAACACATGAGAACCTGGAAACCTTTACTTAAGTGTTTTGATGGTGTGACCCATACGCAGAACTAAACCAATGTATCAGTATGGCCGATTTATCATATCGGCAAAATTCCACCAATATGTATCAGAAACATTTGCTCATAAAAGCCACTATGCTATTGTTCTGCACAAAGTGTTCAGACACCCAAGTTGTTACTTCAACTTAGACCAAAATTTGGGTGAAAAAAAACAAGATTGGGTTGAGCTATATTTTACCCAAATTTTGTCTTTTTGGTCGCAACTTTTAACTAGAAACGCTAGAAAGCTAATCAAAGGCTCAAATGACTCAGATTATAGCCTAGTTTCCAATAAAGATTAATTCTAGTCAAAAAATTCCCTCCGGCAATTGGCACCCAGGGCCAGGTAGCCTGGGACAAACTGGCCTAAAACCTGTTTTTTTTAAAAGGAAAATGTTAGGTACCTGATATGAACTTGTAGGGGCCCGATTTTTCTGATTCTAGGGACTCGATTTTCTTTGATTTTAGGGACCCGATAATGATTTTCTCTGATTCGAGGGACCCAATTTTCAATTCTAGGGACCTGAATCGGGTCCTTAAAACACCTTAAAAAAACTGCTTAAAACCTGCCCCACTTATGACGTTATCTACAAAAAAATGCAATCCAAAACTTTCCAATATTTTTTTCAATGCAAACTAGAAGACTTGCTGCATTCTAGCTGAATTGCCTGATGAGTTATATGTTGCAAAGTGGCACGAAAATGTGGGCCAAACGTGGGCTTTCGAAGTATGAATATTTCATAAACAGGCACCGAAAGTATTAGATGGGTCTTGGGACACCTGTAGAAAATCTGGTTTTATTCTGAGAAGTATTATCAAAAGTTGCCCTTCCACGATACATCCTTTTTGCCAGGCTAGATGTGCCGCTGTTTTACAGCAATAATCACAATCACATGTAACAGTCACGAAAATGTAATATTTGTCAGGACAAGGAGTATACTAATAAAAGTCTGAAGTGCTTTTGCATAAAGCTTCAAGTGTGTTGAGGATTTCAAAATGAAGACTAAATATTGTATTTGAATAAGATTTCAGGTCTTACGGTGCATACAAAGGTGAAATCGATTTTCTGTTCAAAAATTTGCTGATTGATTTGACAGTGTAGCCTTTGTAGAGACTATCACATTTATTCATCTTAGCAACAAACCAAACTGTGTAGCTTCATACTAGAAGAACTTGTCTCCCACTTAGTTGATTGCATTTTTTATGAGGCAAGCAAGGATGTAGAGTGATCTCAGGCTAGCAGATTCTTAATCGATAAACAGTCAGGCAAACTTTAGTCTGTACCTACTAGGGTGGGCTGAAAAAAAATCTTGAAAAAAAGGGGGTCTTAAATCCTGGCAACTGCACAAAAACAGGTTTTAAAAAATTTTGGTGGTTGCCACTAGCAACCACATGACAACGGTCACCAAAAGGTCAACATTTATAAAATTAGTGTAACCACTGTAATGAATTGTCTGCTGTCCTCACACTGACCCATGCTGCATAAAACACTGCTTTCGATTTCGTGTTTATCACATTCTAGGCTGACTATTGGTCTATTATTATATCTGTGTATGGCATTAGAGCAAAATCTTATTAAAATGAAGATTTTGTGAAAGATTTCCTCTACAATGGACTGCTTTTTTGTGTTTTGCAGGATGCGTGTAGTTATTTCTTAGAGAGGATGGTTACAAGGAGCACCTCTATTAAACTAACTAAGGTCTTGCATAGTGGGCATGTCTTTCACAGCAAAGAAAAATTACCCTCAGAAAAACTTCCAACCAAAAGAGACGTAATTGAGCGTGTTCT
>JGI24159J19872_10010943_pt1 | contig 11901 bp, 8 predicted proteins | sample Ectturendosymbi4_FD_19872 | JGI IMG/M metagenome (IMG submission 19872) | reverse complement strand
GTGTGCTGAAAACGTCATCGCATAAGCGGCGTCGTTGGAAAAGAGCGAAACATTGGTTTTGTTGGATTCCTAGGAAACGTTGAGCAAAAAATGGTGTNGGAAGTACCGAAAATGATTGTGTTGTGAACTTTTCGTAACTAAATCCTAAGTTAAGGCGAGTTTGGNCGTTTGGCGGAATCTTTTGCCTTACATTTTTCAGCGAGGGCTGCAGCTCGTCTAGACGAGCCGCCCCTGGTCACTTATAAGTGTCGCTTGCTTGGTCTTTCCCTTCTTGCTTTGGCCGTCTTTGCTCACATGTAGCGGTCGCGCTAGCGTGACTGCTACAACGCGCCGGGGTTAGATGACGCCCAGGGCGTCACGTTTGGCGCCCCATGTGCGAACCTGAGGTCTTTCGGGAGCAAATGTACTTTATTGAAGAAAGTACTTGCGACATTGTTGGGACTTTCCGGCGCCCGCGACATTGTGTCCTCTTGCCTCCCCTCGGTACGCCCCACCCATGAGTGAGTGAAGCTTTAGTTTCCAGTCACCAGCTCAAGGCAGGATAACTGCTTACATGTGACTTTCAAATCGCCGAGAGTAGAATCACTCCGGGCGCAAAGTACGTCGTTCACGCGTGAATACGTCGCCGCGTGTCAAAAGTGGGGCTTCCATGCATGAACGGTTTGCAGCGTGGTTATTTCGATTCATGGAAAAACGCACACAAATATTTCGCGAACATCCATGTTGGCATTGAAGCTCACTGCACAGAAAGAATTGTTGAGATAAAATTGAACACAATTCTATCATTCGTTTTTTGGCAGATAAAATTGAACAGAACGCTCCTACCATTCCGTTTTTTAACGGAAATGTAACAGAAACACCAGTTTCAAACTTTCTATGCAGGAAGAAAGGTCGATATAACTTGTGATACCTGATTTTTTTGCGATACCTGATTAAACTTCAGTTGTTCTACAGAAGCAGGTCCGTAACCATGTTTCAAGATTTGGGGGTAAAAATGCATTTTTAGGGTCAAGATTTTTGTTGCTATTATATGTTTTAAAAACAAACTGCATAAAATTTTTTCTGGACACAACAAAATTGGGAGAACTGCCCGGAATACCGCCGGCGGAGATGGGCCTGTACAGAAGTGCATGAATTACAAACAAATTTGAAACGAACTTGGAAGATGTTTCCAATCGGCGAAAATCTGTTTATTACAACTGTACTTACGAGCATATTTATGAATGTATACTTTTACACGTCGTCTTCATAAATTCGAAATATTTTTGCAGGGCGAAGAAAACTAAGTCAAGTCGAAGAAAGTCTGAGGCAAGATTCAGTTTATTTTGAAATTGAGTTAAATTTGTTATCTCGTAAATGTTTAGCTGCTTCGTTGTTCAGTGAGTCTTTGAAAATGACCCAGAAGGAAACGACTCCTGCGTTGACGTAGCACCGTTGCTAGTTAAATCATGTGCTTTGGAAGGGAGGCCTTGGCCCCCTGGAATTTGAAATTCGACATTTTCTTTATAAATTTTTAGCGAAAAAGGTCGTTTTCTTGGTTTCGAGTAAAAAAATCAAATTTTACAACTTTTGCCCCACCCTGGAAAATCTTTTTTGCTACCGCTGGAAAATTCCACTATTGGCCCCGCCTGGAAAAATTCTTCCGACGCCCATGGGTTCAATGTTTGCGACGCGTGAACCTGAGCCCGTCCGTGATGCCAAAACAATCACATTCAATGTGATTTTGACTTTCGTAAGAAAAAACTTTTACCGCATATCAGGCCGAACTCAGCGGTGTGTAGCCAGCCCAAAATCTTTTGGGGGGGCTTTAGGCGAGCAACAGTATTTTTGTTTGGGACGCCGCTTCTCAAAAGCACAAAATGACTAGATATGCTAAATATGTGGTAGGGGTAATGGCCCCCTGGGCCCTTCCCTGGCTACGCCTATGGCCGAACCTCGAAAACATTTGCAGCATGGAGCCCTCGTTTGATATTACTGCGGCAAAAGTGATTAAATGCCGCCGATGTGGCCATCGAAAAGAAAAAAAGAAGTTAAAAACCTTGTAACTTGTGATCTGGCGATACAAGCGACTGCTCCTGTTACACAGTAGTTGTCTTGCGCAGACGTCTGCGAATGTTTGAAGTCGCCCAGCAACAAAGAGCTGCGCACGGTGCAGAGGAAAAGCCGAACGCCGAACACGTACAGCAGCAAAGAACGTCGAAGCAGTGAGTCCTGTTCAGTTGAAGTCAGTTGCTTAGTTGCGAGGTCTTGCCTGGCAACATTGCGGATCTTACTGCCGTAAAGCTGTATCCGAAATCTTTGCTGTGGGTTTACCGATCTGCTAACCTTACGATCTTTGTCGCCTTGCTCGCAAGCGTGCAATAAAGTGATGGTGATCACCGAGCGAGTAAAAAACGTTACATTTTCTGGTAAGGCAGTCTCGTCATTGTATCGTTTTATACTGTATTTACTAACTTTAGTAGAGTCAGTATCTCGGGGAACATATCGCTCCAACGGCCTTGCTGCTCATCAGCTTCACCCATGGCATGCGGAATGTTTATCATAGGTCTCGGAAACTGTCTTCCTTAAAACGTCTGATATTGTTCCTATTTTTAACGTTTACTGCGGCTAAGGTGTTCGTTAGTACAGTAATTTGCGTCTGGAATCGTTCAATTTTTCTCGAAGCATGCAGTGAAAAGTAAACAAAATCATCAACGTTTTGCGAACCGGAATTGCCCGTTATAAATACGTCGGCACATCGGTTTCCAAAGATCTTTACTCATATTCAAATTGATGTGTGTTATTTTCTCCGCCGTATTTTTTTCCTTTTGGCCCTCCAACTACACAATTTTCCTCAAATTGGCAAACGCTCCTTTCGCGCGTGATTTTGACAAGCTCTGCATTGTTTGGTGTCAGGTCGAGACCATGTTTCGCTGCCACTGCTTTTGTGTGTAGATAACTGGTCATGTCGTAAACAGCACTTTTTCAGGTTGAGCCACCAAGAAACCGAGATACAAGAGTGATGGAAAAACGCGCGGGAAGACGACGTTCGTTTTGCTGCTCCACGACAACTAAGTTTCACAAAAATCTGTCAATAAAGTACAGGCAAGACCCTGTCAAACGAACCAGAGCGTGATGAACAGCCGAGCGGTTTCTTGCATCGTCGCAGTGTGCCGCGAGGAACCAACTTGGGACCAATTGCTGTTAGTGTTGTACGAGCTTTTGGCGCAGTTTTGAAGATGACAAAAATATCTTTTTTCGGTACCATGGCTGATCCAACCCGGGTGGGCTTTTGGGGGCTCACCCCCCAAACAAAGCTCCAAACACCCCCAAATTGAAACATGACACACTGTAAATCAGTTGAGCTCAATTTTTAGAATGTCAAGCACCCCCGCAGAAACGCAAAGCCCCCCTGTTGAAAACTTTCTGGCGACGGTTCTGATCCAACCCATGGATGGTACCGTACTTACATACTTTCACATTTCGCTGTTGCGGGGAGCCCTCCATATTTTTCCAGGAGTTTTATACAACGATTGAAGTTGTAATAAAAGCAGTGGTGCAGGAGGTGGGGCGCAAGCGCACCCCAAAAGTTTTGATTTGTTGAAAACCTGGGCAAAATCCGAGCAAGATCCCTGAAAATATGGACAAAACCCTTGAAAATCCGGGCACAAATGGCGTCCAACGTTGTTTGATTTCAAAAAATGGCGCCCAACGTTTGCAGAAAAACACATGAAGACCATCTTCAAATTTTTCGGGCAAGTTTTGGGAAATTAGGGCAAATATCCTTTACAGTCCGAAAAATTTTGCTCCAACACCTATGAATAAAAGTATCCGCAGGACACCCCTTGCACGCTTTCCTGGGGCAAAAATATACTGTTACGTATAAAATTTAATCTTAATCGCCTGTCTGGCAAACGAATCGCCAACTGAAGTGAATTTCTTCTTTAAAACAAAGGGCTATCGGTCCATTTGATAATGCACAGCATTAGCGACTCGAATCGAGTTCCATTTTATAAAAAATAACTTTGGTTTGGCTCAAGTTAAGAAAATGTCGAGTCACTGTACGTGTGAATTTTACCAGTGGGGTAATTAAGCAACATATACAAGACAGGGCCGTTACTTTTCATACATTATACGTCTATCACGTCCTTGTGGGGTTAGCAAGTGAAGTCCCACATACCTGATGCAACGTCGGGCTACTCCAGCCATGACTGTCTAATGAAGCTAAGAGCTGGAATGCCAGGGCCGCAATCACAGTACAGCTTTGAAGGTGAGAACCAGCTGACAAGTTCAAACGAGCAGTTATACGTTTCAAGCGTCTTTATTGCAACGAGTTTCCTATAATATGGCGCAACCAGCTACGAGCAAGGACACCAGGCATTGATGCGTGGAACAAACAGCCAATCAAATAACCTCCTACACCCGCCAATGAAGCCAACTGAGGGAATGCAAGAATAATCTGGAACACGTCTGAGTGCAGGAAAGCACAACCGCGATGGTCCCAAAGTAAACTCCGGTGCGTGGGGTCAAGCAGAGGAGGAGAAGGCAAACAGCAAGGGTTTCACATTAACCTTACAACCAGGGGTGTAGTGTGGCGGGAACGCGTGGGAACGGCATTCCCACATTTTTTCATGTTTTGCTTTAAAATGAGTTTAAAGCTGTTCCAAAATGGCTATTTTGTTGGGTGCCTTTCCACACCTTTTTTTGTTAGCATTACATCCCTGGTTAGAACGCAACATTTGCAAGCCACATATCTGTGGTAAGTACACATACGTTATTAGCAGATTCCACGTTTACGTTGCAACCGAGCGCGGATTAGAGACGCTTCGAGAAGCGCATTTGAAGTTAACGGCGAGTTTATCCTCAGTACAAACGCAAACCACAATAAACAGCTTTGTGACAACATAAGGCTTCATGAAATACACATTATGCGAAGAAGCCATCTGCGAACGGAGTTCACTTCGCAACAGCCATAGCAACCACTTTCAGTCTCTTGCGGCTTACGTCATCCGCCATGAGATCAAACAGTGGCGTAGTAGCTAGCGCAAAACGTTTTGGGGGGGTCACATTTTTTATTTTAGTCTAGCAACAGTATTTGCTTGGGATACCGCCGATCAAAGCACAAAATTACTAGATATTCTAAAAATGTGGGTGCCATGCCCCCCCTGAATGTCCCCCCCCTGGCATATGAGATCAAACACTTCTTCTCTGGAAGCTGAGGTCGGGAAGCAGGTTTTAAACGTCCTGCCGCCAGTGAGCCCTTCTATCGAACGGCAATGTTCGACTCACTTTAACAAAGTAAGGTGCACCGAGGCAACAAAAAACGTCTTTTGTCCGAAACGGACACAACTTCGCCAGAAAACGCTCCGCAACCTCAATCACGTGATGTTTTCACTCAAACGTTAATTCCATCGATCACAACAAACTGTTAACTGATATTTCGACCCCGGATGCAATAGGCTTGTTTCTGCCTTGGCCAGCATTTGACCACTAAGTCTCATCACAAGCCCCAAGGTCTCCTCAGACCACGGAGCAATCTCCGACCAACAAGCGACCCTATTCGCAGCAGCAACTACCGGCAAGGGTTCGTGCGCTGCCGCGCTACAACAGGGGATTAACCGGGGAACGGTTCAAAGAACGGTCGGCGGAAGAAAAAAAAAATGATTCAAAACACAGTCAGCAAGGCGAAAACGGCGTACAGCAGCGCGCACGGGTACGCTATCAGCGGCTGCTGCGAGTCCATGGCGAAGCCGCAGACGAACAGCTTCGACGCCGACATGCTGCACCAGGAGACTGTGACGAACGACAACAGAATCCCGGTGATTCCCCTGAAACACAACCACAGGTCAGTTTCTATTGGCCTCGGGGGCGGAGTTCGCTGCGGAATCATTCGGCCGCGACGGACAACATTACCACAAACTTGAGGATGAGGAGAACAACAATCACGCTCAAGAACCTGTTTTCTCCCGAAAACTTGTCAAATTGCTTCACTACGAACAAATCTGACAACCATTGCTATGTGGCACAAAGGTGTCTCATATCAAACTTTAAGAAACTAAACGGCGTATCGCATCAAAGTTACCAGCTCAATCCAACGTGTCATCCAATCAAGTTCTACTCAAAAAATCTAGTGTCACTGTTGCGTGACCGCGCACCACGTGACCCAAGTACAATATACCCAGTAAGTAACAGGAAAGAGAGCGATACGGCATTTTAAAGCAAATTCTGGCAAACGATAAAAACACCACCGCATACAATTTAAACGCCCCACACTTACTTTAATGACATCACGACCGAGAAACCAGATAAAAACACCATGGGCAAGATGCAGTATCCGATCACGGAGGCGACACATCCGATAGATACGCCCGAGACCGTCATGACGTTGAGCAGGAGGTAGATTGCTATCACACCCAAGCCGCCGATGCCGTATATGTATCCGAATGAGATTTTGCCGCCCTGCCACGTACAAAACCACAAATCATCTTGTCCGAAGCGTTCTTCAAACTTAGGTATAGTTTAAGCGTTGTGATGTGTGGCAGGTGCTTGCTCGCTTAGCACTGCGAAAAGCTAACTCTTAGTATGTTTATAAACCTTGTTTGAGTCAGTTGGTTAACACTGCAACGCAAAGCTACGATCTCGTGATCGCTTCTTGCCTGCAAGTTTTCCCAACAGAACAAAAGATCGAATATAGGAATAAACATGACTTTGACCACATCGATCCTCAGTGTTTACAATTTCAGCATGCTAGGGATATTGCCGTGCCAATGTAAATTACGCAGTATCACCTGACGCAAACGCAAAACGACAACTGCAATACGGTCCCAAGACTTGATAACTGCTAATGTCGACCATTTCTTGTTAAAGAAAAGCAGAGCAAGAAAACAAAACAATAATCCACACAGCGCATGGGAGCACAAAATGAATATGCCCTGCATAGAAATGGAAACAGGCACCAACTGAGGAAGCTTCATTATACCCATTTGTAACCCCGGTAGAGTGTCACGAGTGGCATTAATAGATGGGGCCAGGCAGATACTATCCTAATATTGTATTGAGTTTTGCAATGTTGAAAAGTCACTGGTGACACCGTGCGTGAAACCTCCCCTTGCACCCCCATCCGTTAACACCGAGCAAGAGCATGGAAAAGCTGCATACAATGTTTTTCAAGTCTTCGTTATGATCCGAATGAGAAACGCCTTGGGCAAGAGACGTTATCTAACACTGTGCCACCCGCCCTGGTAAAAATTATAAAAACTACTTCAACAATCCTTCCCCACTTCATGCCTTTTCCTATGATGTTACACTGAGCTCCAAAACTATATTGCAAGCAGTGAAATTCTTTCTGAAAAGCAATGAAACCACATAAAGCATTGCACAAAAACATGTTTACCAGTAGTAATGTTGCGCCCAAAGCCAGACAGAAGCAAAGCGGTCCAGCAAGATCTGTTTCATTTACAATTCCAGCTTCAGTTACAGTGAATGGGTTAAGAACAGCTCGAGTTTTTCGGTAAATGTGATCAAAGTTGATCCCTAACTCCTCAAGCAAAGGAGGCTCATCATCAAAACTGCCAGAGTAAGGATCCGGAGGCGCTGTTTGCATGTTCCCTTGATCTTGAGGTTGGAACATGCTGCCAGCATATGGTTGTTGAGAATAATCAGGCATCATCATGGTAGGCTGTTGCTGGGGAGGATATGCATCATATGCTTGTGGGTTTCCATAGTAACCAGCATCATATCTGTGAAAAGCAAAAAACACTCTACATGTTGACACAAAATCAATCAGAACTAGCATTTCCTGCTGATGAGTCAGTGATGCTATGTATACTATTGTTAGTTAAGCATACAGACGCCTCCAAGAAAATTACTTAAGCGTTATATCCCCCCTCCAAGGAAGTCCTGTACTTGATCAACCAACTAAATATACTATCAACTGGTAAGACACATAATTGCAAACTACCACTTACTATGAAAAACAACATTTTTTTAAATTACCAAATGGAACAACTTAAACTGTAGTCTAACTGAGAAGTGAATGTGAAAATGAAGTTCACACCTCTTTAAAAAAGAGCAGGTGGTTTTGCACAAACACTGGCTGCACGTTGTTAAAGGATGCTGTGTTACACTTGATGTACAGCAGCAAAGTAGGTTTTGAAATGACATGAATTTCAACTTGCCTCAACAATTAGCAAAAATTCCAAGCCAGTGATGGCGAACCTTTTATAGACCGAGTGCCTAAAAACTCACTTATGTATTCCCAAGTACCAAAACAACAATTTAACCTGAATGGGCCAACTGAGGTTTTGGGTTAGAAAAATCAACCATGCATTAAGACATTTTGTTCTAAAAGAAATACGCACTTACACACTAACAGAGCTTCCGATGATACAAACGATTTTTNTTGAAAGGTAAGAGTTTGCATTTGGCAGGATTTTGAACAATTATTGTGAATTTTTCTGGTGCATGCTTGCTGACAATTTGTATAACCTTGGCTCATATTTTGTTAAGTTTGAGAGCAGTACATGCAGAACACAGGTCATCTGTTTCTGGTGTCAGATATGATATAATTCATAGCTGAAAACAGCTGCTCACAAGCATAAGATGATCCAAACAAAGTAAGGAAAGTACTTTCATTTACTTAAAATTATTTGGTAGAGAATTCCAAACTTTAAAAATTTTAATTTCAGAACTAAATGACAAGTGTGCTGTCACTTCATCCCTTCTATCTTCAAAAGTGTTTCACGCAGGTCATAGAATTTGTTTTTCAAGATAGAGTTTTCTTGAAAGTATCAACAAACTTGGGTTTTAGTGTTTCCAATAAAAACTTTGCAGCAAAATAGCACCATCTAGCAGTTTGGGCCTAGGGCCAGATGAAGTGGGCCAACGTGGCCTAAAAGTACTCCAATTATGATGTCACTCACAAAAAATCTTAAACCCAAAACCAAAAAATATTTTCCCCATTGCAAACTACAGACTTGCCGAGTCTTTTGAGCATTTGTACGGCTCTCTAGTGCTTTCAGTGCTGGAGTTATGCCCACGCAAAGCCAGGTGTAAACAGGTTGTTTTCATACGAACCAGTTGAATTAACCTGGCACTGAAAGTGTTAGAAATGCTTCAGAAAGGGTCGTAAATGTAACTGCAGCATTATAAATCATAAGCTATAAATTCATTAGATGCTTCCTGAGACAAGCTGCCATAGAGATGAACTGACAGAACTGATCATGAAAACGAATGACATCTTCATATGCAATGCTAATTGGTAGTGGTAACAACTCCAGCCCCAAAGGCAGATTTACATTATTGACATCTGATTGGGTCATGCAAAAAGGATTGCCATAGCAGACTAAATTGAAACACATTATGGCTGCAAAAAATTATATGTAATAATAACTTCAATCCACTGTATGAAACACCAGTGTCTTAGAAAAAGTTATATAATATGGAGTTTTTATTTCAATTTTAATAAATTTGCAAATTGCTCACTGTATCATACTAGTTTTATATATATATATATATATCTATATACACGTTTCTCACAACATCCCTTTTCTTCATTGGGGTCATCAGATTCAAGTTTAAATTCTGTTAATCAGCTAGTTGACTGCATTTTAAATTTCTAAAAATTAGGCTTGCATGTGCAAGTTTGAGTTATCTAAGGGAAGTTATTGGCACATGAAACACAAATACCAAGAAGCACAGATAACATTGCTTGAAAAGCATGCATTGAAGCTTAAATTTATTTCTGAAACAAAAACAGAGAATGTTATCTTTGAAAACATAACTGAAGATAAAATTCCTCAAGGTAGCTAACAAATGATCATTTGAACTAAAATTGCACAAGGGGTCAACAAAACTTATAGAAAGCAAAAACATTCAGAAAGCAATAGCTGTGCATTGAACAAAGGCAAGTGGCAGGCAGATATACTGGTTAGTACATTGGGAATAGCTAAAATTAGATCAAACATGCACACAGGCCAATATGCTGGCAGTGTTCCCTTTGACCACAGCCAGGGATAGGTGCTGGTGGGTCCACTGTCACTCTCTGAGGTCACCACACATATCAACAACTTTCTTTGCAAGGCCACTCAAACAGGGGTGGTGGACTTGCCATACACACCAGTGGTTTCAACTGTGTCTAGTTGAATAACATCAGAACAATATCTTGAAAATTTTTCTCATTACCATCTGAGCTTAGTTTGGTACTTCTAATTCAAATATGACAAATCTTTGCACAAAAAGTAAATGGAGTTATAAAAATAATAAATCAATAGTCTATCACCACTTTTTTGAGCAATCTTGCATAAAAACTTGTACATGACTGATGACCCCTGTGAACAACCATGTTTGCACCACAGTACTTGTTTTTAGAAGTGATCAGAGCATTCTGGCCTGTGTGTGAACCTGATTTGACACAGTTATGCTTATCTCACAATTAATTTGTCGTGCCTATGTAAAGTGGATATTAATTTCTGTATGCTTGTTTTCTGTGAGTTTCACTAACCTCCCTTGAGTTGTTATTTTGCTTCATGACTGACTTTTTGCAAAATGCACTTTGATTTTTTAAGTTTTATTTGAACAAGATTTCAGGACTGAGGATGAATGCAGTTACATGAAATCCTTTTCCTATTGAAAGCTTTTCTGAAAGATTCAACTGTATCACTTTTGCAAAGACTAATTACTAGACTTGTATTTGTTCACTTAAAACCAGGGTTGCAGAGTCGATGTTGGAGTCGCAATGAGTTGGAGGTTTTTGGGTGGAGTCATCTCCTAACAACACTACGAGTCGGAGTCAAAGATTTTGGAAAAGTCGGAGTTGGAGTCGAACATTTTACCACTGACTCCACAACCCTGCCTAAAAATAACATCAACATAGGACCAATTATCATGGTTAATACCTGTGATGAAACCACTGTGTTCAGGTACGTTCAATTTTGCTTAAACTTCTAAGCCAGTAGTCCACACAAAATAAACCAACTATGTTGTATACAATACAGTAAACCATGGTTAATCCAGATTTGATTTGAGTGACAATTTTATCCAGTTTAGGCGAAGATCCAGATTATCCGAAGACGGTTGTTTCTAGCCTGATGTCATCTAAGCTCTAAGATATCAGTAAAAATCACCTATATTGACCATATTTGCAACCCAACAGCAGAATTACACAGAAACAAAACAAGTTTACTGATGTATTTACAACGGTATCAGACCAGCAACCACCATATCCAAGCAGTTACAAACAATCTTAAGTTCATAATTTTGGATCACTTAGCTGTAAATAAATTTGGGATTTTGGAGTGAAGCAGAGATTTTAACAACTGGTTCATAAGCAGTATACTCATAGTCATGGATAAATAATACTCCACTCTAGACATGCACACTTAACACTGATCAATGGACTGAAACTGTGGTGCTGCAACATGCCTTAAGCGTTATGTACAACGTAATATGCTATGCATGTGTGTAATGTATTAATCGTCCCTACATCTAACCGAATGTTGCGTGCAGTTACGCCATTGCTATCCTAATCCTAAACATTTGTTGATGATCATGAGCATGCTTGTGTCTGAAAGCTGTTGATTCTTTTCTGGAGACCAGTCAGTGCACTTAAGTACACAACAATACAAAAATGTCCTGATCACGAGATGTGAAAAGAGCAGATTTTATTCGGAATTAGCAAAAATGATTAAAAAATCCAGATGTACAAAAGAAAACATTAGAAATATTTTTACCACCAGTTTTATCTAGTTTTGGCAAAGATCTGGATTAACTAANCCTGGAACTGAGNTTTACTGTATTNACACTTTGAGAACCGGCGTACGATATATTCGNACTTTGATTTCAGCCTAAAAAACAGCAGTTTTCGGTTGGCTTACTAACGCCCTAGCTCCTCCAACAATTGCGCTAGAGAGCTGTTCAAGGGCT
>JGI24159J19872_10010939_pt1 | contig 11901 bp, 6 predicted proteins | sample Ectturendosymbi4_FD_19872 | JGI IMG/M metagenome (IMG submission 19872) | reverse complement strand
CAAGGATACCAATGGTGAAAGCTTTGTTTTTTCTTGGTCATTTTTGGCCAAGGATACCAATGGTGAAACTTTTGCTTGGTTTTGGTCATTTTTGGCCTGGTTTTGGTCATTTTTGGCCAAGGTTACCAACGTTGAAAGTTTTTGCTTTTCATGGACATTTTTGGCAAAGGTTATTTTTACTGGCCACTTTGGCTATGAATACTAATGATGAAAGTTATGTTTGTGACTTGAGATTTTGAGCAACCTCTAGCATCCCGCTCTGCCAAACATAAGTTCGCGTTCACTGGAGGCAATCTCTGGAACCCCACTATGCAAGCAGGAGTTCGTGCTCCGGGAGGCAACTGCTGGCATGGGATTGCAAGTACGAGTTTTTTCGTACACCGGTAGGCAAGCGTTGGCATGAAAGTACGAGTATCTCGTACCCCAGAATGGAATGTGTTAATTGCCCATGTTCCTGATTATATGGTCTGCATTCGTGTTGTGTTCACGACAGCTATGCCTAGATGCGTGTCATTCCATGTTACAACCTTGTCATACCAGTTGCTTGTCTTCAGCAAGTACTTGAATTTACAGTGTTTAATTTTGTTAGCCTGATTCAGACATTAGTTGAATAAAGCCTACTAAATCAAGAAGCCTGATTTTAGTGCATAATAATTTAATCAACTATTACTATATTCTGAAGGGACAATGGCTAGCATCAGTCAGTTACGGTACTCAAGCCTGTGATTCTTGATGCTGATCCTAGCAAAGAACGCTCTGCTAAAATCTACAAGCACAGGATTAAAACATCCGAAGCGTTTCCCTCAGCGATTCAGTCTATTTTGCAGGCAGCAAATGAAGAAAATGATGGACTGATGACCAAACACTGGACAAACTAGCTGCATTGTTTGATCACATTTCTCCTGATGTGCATTCACATGTCAAGAATTGTAATTCGTATGATGCGAAAGGAGAATTAGACCAAGTGTATCTAAAGAAGGATCTAAATAATGTCTATGTGTGTCACCACCTGCTTATGCAAAAGCAAAAGGCAGCTGAAGACATCAATCAAGTTAGCCATGCCATCATGGAACTTCCTAAGTGTTGTGTCTGTAACACTCGTAAAGCTGAGGAATTTCGTGCCGAATTGTCTCGCGATGCTTTTTGTAACTGGTCTAGATTCATCTACAATCCATCAATGATTATTAGAAGAGGACACCTTATCATTTCAGTCTGCTGTAACTAAAGCAGTTGTCCTAAAACAAGCTCATAAAAGAGATTCTTTCACCCTTTCTGATGCTCAATCATCAGTTGCTGCTGTCCATTACTCAAGCTAGGCATATTAGTTCTGCAGTAACATTATCCAATCTCGAATCACAATGTCCTGCTAAAGATGCCTCCTGCTTAAGTTGTAGCAAACAAGGACATTTTTAAAAGGTTTGTTTAAGCAAATCCAAGCACTGAAAAAACGATCACCAGAGATTCCTGCAGTCACTATTTCTGTCATTCCACGTACTGTGGTTACTATTGATAAACTGTACCTTTTGTGGTTAACCACCGCTTGCAGTAGCTGCAGCTAAGAATCTTGAACTGGCATTAAGACTAAAAATTTACTGCCTTTTTGGAGTCCAGCACATCTGACATGAATCTTAATGAAGAAATCACTAAACATCTGTTTAGAACAGTGCTTCTTAACCAGATGAATGGTTCAACCCAGGGTGAACGAATTTTCTGTTGCAAAGTTTTTGCATGCTGTAGTTACTGTATCTTCCCAACACGTAACAGCAACCACCAATCAAATGGTAAACATGAAGCGTTGCAACGTTATGTCGGAAGCAGTAAGCAACTTAACATCACTTCAGAAAAACTGTGCCATGGAAGAATTAAGTATGTATGATGTAATAGGGATATATTATGCCAACAGATGCCATGTTGCATTCACTTGAGTGATGGAGTCTGTGTTGAGTGATATGTGAGCATCATGTACTCCTGTGCGAAGGTTATCTGCTAGAAGTGCAGTACTTTCGAAGTTTCATACTCAATCTCGGGTGAAAACCAGACATACAAATAGTGATCAGAGTAGCCTTACCAGTTGAGGTACAGGTGTAACCTATTTGTGATATTCATTTGTTACTGCTTTGGTACTGATTCCACCATCTAATATGCATCTCTATCTCAGGTAATGCTTACAGGTGTAGGAAATACGTAGGCTACAAAAGCACTTCAATTTAATGAAGTTAAATGTAAATTTATAGATGAAATAAATTATGGCACGCCAGGTTCGTAATTTCAGGAACCATGTTTTTAAGGGAGAGGAGAATAACTTTCATTCAGCAAGATTGCATCATAACATCTTTCAAAACATATCTCTATTATGGGGATTTTTGAGTTGGTTTGTTTGAATCCGCAGAGTATAAGGAAATTGCTTTAACACTTTGAGAGCCAGCGTTTGATATATTTGTACTTTGATTTCGACCTAAAAACCAGCAGTTTTCAGTTGCCTTACCAACACCCCAGCTCCGCTGCCGATTGCGCTAGAGATCTGTTCAAGCGCTCAAACGAATCCGCCAGTCTAGTAGATTGCACTTGAAAAAAAATTTTTTGTTGGGGGGTGCAGATTTTTTGTGACTGACATCATAAGTGGAGTAGTTTTGGGGTCATTTTGGCTCATGTTGCCTGGCCTAGGGCCCAACTGCTAGACCAAAGTGTTTCGCTGAAGTTTTCATTGGAAACTAGGCTCAAGTCCGATTCTTTTGAGCTGTCGATCGACTTTCTAGGGTTTCTGGTTCAAAAATTATGATCTAAAATAAACAAATTAATTATCTAATTAGTCAAATATTTTTACTAACTTACATCATAACTTTTGAACCCGAAACCCCAGCCACAAGCAAAAAAATTTTTTCGAGTGCAGACTAAAAGACTTGCTGCATCTTTTGATGCTTCGACCAGGTCCGTAACCCGTACAGGAGCGGAGATATTCCCGCGCAAAGCCACGTTCGTTTAGGTGTTTTTTTCCCGAAAATTCCTGAAAGCAGCCAGACGCCAAAGTGTTAAACTGTCCCTCCTATGAGGTAAATTAGTATTTGTATGAATGTTCCTGAAAAAAACAGGCTGGATACCAGAAAGTTTCAGACAGTTTAATATGTTTATACTGGTTTCATAAAACACCTTGCCTATTAAATCCACCATTTCTCTTCAAAGTTTTTGTAGGAAAATGTTCGTAATTTCAAGAAAAAAATATTACAGTGAGTATCCAGTGGGTGCCAGATCCATATTTGCACATAGCATGGTATCTGCCCTGTGAATACCAAGTATGCAAAGATATATAGGGACTCTATTACAGTCCCATATAAAGTGTTAAAATCTGACCGAAAACTTATTTTGCCATAAACAACTGTTATAATTTCACATTACCAATTCCCACATGCCTATGCTTATGAAAGTTTGATGTTGATTAGATACCAGGCACACTTATAAAAATTGTATGTGTCAGTGGCATATGCCCTGTCTTACTTCTTATTTGTTTAACCAGATTTAGGCTGAGCATGCTGTTATGAGATGGAATAACCTGGAGTTGATTCTGCATTTACCCTTTTACAAAAAAAACTTGCCAAGTATGCTGTAATGCAATAACAATGCTAAGCCTAATCATTTCAGTGCAAATGCAAGCAGCATGGTGTTACAAGTTACACAGCCACAATCAAGAAACTGTTAAGCAATCTCTTAGTAGTTTGTTAGCTACTAACTACTTCATTTTCCTATGGTTGTGGATCACACTGCACATGCCTGCAATGCACAAGTTGAGCTGAATATGACCTTCTGTTGCACCTCAAAAATATTTTAAAAATAAGTTAACAACCGATTCATTCAACCTTCTGATCTTTAGCAAATTATGACTTGATTAGGATTTTATCAGAATCAACACTTTTTTCTGACTGCAACCAGCCTCAAACAATAAAAAATTTGGCCAGAACCAGAATTATTTTTATAATTTATTGCATCCTACAGAAATTTGTTTTTTAGTACAACATTTGGAGCACAAAACGTTTTGATTACTGTAAAACTTCTGATATGAAGTTTCACAGTTCATTTAAATCAAGGGTGAAAAGCTGTTTTAACTTGCAGGCTGCACTGGCTTCGGGTTGTTTTTACCTTTAAGACCTGCGAGAGCCACTTTTTCACCCTCGCTTGGCAACTCCATAACTCATCTGCCAATTGTACTAGAGCTGTTCAAACCCTCAAAAGGTGCAGCAAGTCTTCTTGTTTGGATTTTTTAGAAGCTGGAAAGTATTGGATTTAGTTTTTTTGTGGATGATGTCATTAGTGGGGTAGGTTTAGGCCTTTTTAGCCGAGGTCATCGAGCCCTGGGCACCAACCGCAAGAGCCAATTTTTTGACTCAAGTTTTTGGTGGAAACTAGGCTATAATCTGATTCTTTTGAGCCTTTGATTGGCTTTCTAACATTCCTGGTTCAAAAGTTATGACTAAAAAGCTATCATTTTTGTAAGGTAGTATTTTGGCAGTAAAATCCCAGGGCTTGTTTAAAAAAATACCACACTGTTGAAATCTCCAAGGAATGAAACCCAGATTACCAAGTGAATTGACTGTCCAGCGACCCAGATGATCAAAAGACTGAAAAAAATTACACAGTTACTGTCTAGCTATTCTGTTTAAAGTTGGTCATTCTGTTTGCAGTTGTGTACAGTAGTGTGCATCTTCATCTAATACTTTTGTCCGCTCACTTTAAATGTCTGATACCTTTTCCATGTCATCAGTTTTTATACACTATCATGATGGTAGATCTCAGCAGCCACTGGCCTGTTTCTCTTTCCCTTCAAAACTTGTTTTTCTAAGATGTGAACTTGGTAACCACAAAAAGCTAAGTGATATGACATGACAATGCAACCTTAGCTGCATGGAACTCCAAACAACATTGCAACCCCTAAGAAAAGTTAAATCAACATTCTCAAACTGCATTAACAATTTATGAACTGTAGTAATACAACCACAAACCGTTTTCAGAGGCGGCAAGCAAACACTGACTTGGAAATCAGGCATCTCTTGCTCATCATACTCATTCCATAAGCGGCAAGGTACCACCCAAACTGGGATGTCATGGGTAACAACTCGGGAAGCACTGTTTAAAGAAGGCTGTAAAAACAACACAGTGAAAATATTTGAGTGAAGAGAATAGATTTACACACACCAAGAAAAATTAACCCTTGTTAATGCATGACTATTTGCTGAGAGGCCCCTTCATGATAGATACTATATTGATGCATCCAGTAAAGTTTATTACAAATAGTTAATATTTTTCTGATGTGTACAATGTAACTCAATAACCATATACCACTCTCTTTAATGTCTGCATGAAAGACACACTCNTCTGTTTTTGACAAAGCAAAGGCTGCCATCAAAATTACAAAAAAATTATTGAATTGATGCTGCCTATTTCTGTAGGCATTTTCAGAATACAAAAGTCATTAGGGCTGAAACAAACCATTTGAGCTGCTGCAACCAACAGTCAGGAACTTTTCACCAATGATTGTGTAACCCAGGGGTCTCCAAACTGCGGCCCGCAGGCCAAATCCGACCCGCGAAGACATTTTGTCAATAATGAAAAATTAATATATTTATGAAAAATCCACTGATTTGTAGAAGGTAACATATCCCGCAACAATCTCATTGCGTAATATGTTCGGCCCTCGAATTGTTGTGTGATAACTTATGTGGCCCTCGGATAAAAAAATTTGGAGACCCCTAGTGTAATCAAACACAGGCTAAAAATTAAATACCACCATTAGTGCTTCACCAAAAACTCAAACATGCTTTTATATTGCTCAGCATTGCTTTTTGTAGTACTAATGCTCAATGAGCACAAAAAAGCCAACCCATGATCTTTTGCAAATTGCCTATCAACACTTTAACAAATTATGAAGACCTGTCAAACACAACAAACATGGACTATACTTTAGCCTAGTTCCATTCATTGGTCCACATTATTTTCCATAGCAACCATACTTTGCTCTTACTTGATCTGTTTGTCTTTTGTTTGTTCATTCATTCATTTTCACACCCACTTTTCATGTGGTTTATGGGGGCAGCAACCCTAGGAGAACTCAAATACCTTGCAGTACTTTTCAGCAACCTCTACTACTTCTGCTGGCTTGACAACAAGATGGGAACAAGTCAGGTTGAAGATGCAATCATGCCACCTAGTCCTTTGTCATCCTCTGGGCCACTTGCCTGTGGGTATATCCAGCAGAACTCACATCACCATTCTTTACTGGACACTCTGGTCATATGAATGAACCACCATAGTTGAGAAATCTCTATTTGGAGAAGTGGCTCGACATTCAGGGCTTTACGAATTTCACAGCTGTGCACTTTGTTGCAAGCATCACACAATGAATTATTTGCAAAAATCTGATCTCTGCTGCTTACACTTGAGACAGTATTTTTTTAGACCAGTGGATCTCAATGTGGTCGATATCGACCCCCAAAGGTCAATTGGACCATCCAAGGGGTCGATAAATAGTCATGGGGTTGAATAGGGATCACTGAATGGACCCTGAGTTTTAAGCATATTTTCGGATTGTGTATTATTTTATCATGCATTTCAAGTAAAAAGTACTCAAATTTACTTTGACACATACTTTCCTTGTTTAGTAACTGTTGGGCTAGGCCCACGGGGTCTACAGAAAATTGTATACTTTGATTGGGGGTCAACATGCAGAAAAGCTTGAGAACCACTGTTTCAGACAGACATAGACCGATATATCGGCCAGGCTGATATAATCTGCTGATATTTGGGTTTTGTCGATATATCAGTATCGGCCAAAATGGCCAATTTTATTGGCATCAGTAGGTGTTAACAAAACGCTGTTATATTCCTCATGCTTCCAGACAACTTGTGCAAGAAAGCACAACGAACCAAGTCAAGACAATTATCTTACAGCAACACTAGTAGATGTGTTTTCATAAACAAGCAGACAAGATGAACAATGAAGTACGTGTCGGCCATCACAGCCGAAACGAAAGCATCATCATTTAATCAAATTAATTAAAAATCATGGCAAAATATTGAAATTGTTACAATTTAAAAATTTTTAACTCATAAATTCTGATTTTTGAAGTGTTGAAAAAAGGTAAGGCATAGAATACATAAAATTTTTGATAATGAAGCAGAAAACAAGATTTAAAATTTTTGGAAATATCGGTTATCGGTATCGATCCATTAATGGCTGATATATCAGTATCGGCCCCTAAAAAGCCATGTCGGTAGATCTCTAGTTTTAGACTTTACCTAGGATCCAACTTTGGTTCAATTATTTCACAGCATTTTTTTTCAAGGCACGTGGCATACTTTTTACCAGGGAAGGTAATACTGTAGAGAGATGCCACAATGGTTAGAGCATTCTGTCCAATCTCCTTTCTTGTGCATAGGTCACCCTAGTTTGCCAATCTCTTAGTGCCCTTCCAGAACACCATGCCACTTGACACACACAAGTCAGCCAAAGGACTCCTCAATCCAAGGCTTTGAGAATTTCAGGTTGGATTCAATCACAAGTGCAGTCTTCAATGCTTTTACTGTCAAAATGTATTTTGTTTGTATTATTTATACATAAAAATGGTATTATTATTACAATCTTGGTGCCTATGTGCTTGTCTAACTTGACTCATCCTATGAGTATGAATGGTTCCATGACTATTGAGACCAATTTATTTGAGACCGTTCATTTGAGACCATGACGTTTGGAAACTATTCATTCGAGACCACTCCATTTGAGACCTGTTCACTTGAGACCACATTCATGTTTGAGGCTTTCCTTAGAGATCACATTCATTTGAGACTGGTTCATTTGAGATCACATTCATTTTTCACCATGTTAAAGTGAAGCTGTTTTGATTTACTGTGTATTACATTTTTATGATCTACCGTTAACTTCTTTGGGGGAGACTTGATGTTTTGCAAGGTGACTATTAATTTGAAAATTTGCAAGGTTAGGCCTTTCCGTGTCCAGAGGTGACTCGTGCTAGGTTTTAAATGCACCCGGACTTTCAAACACTGCAAAGGCCAGAAAACTCTTCACACCTTGGGTTTGGAAGGGAGCGTTGTACCTCCAAAATATCATTTAGACAAGCCCAAGAATTATGTTTTGAGTTCCTGCTCATTTCATTTATCGAGGTGCCACAATAGTTTCAGTTTTTAACTGAAAAATGAAGATGAGAAAAAATTGTCTTTTTGCGTTGGTCGAAACAATAACAGGATAAAAATTTCATGGCTTTTGAGAAGAGAAATGCAACTGCATATGAGCAAAACGTCTGACACGTAATCTATACAAATGTTTTAGCAGATTTTGCCAATTTGACATTTTTGAAGCCAGATTTTGAAATTCTAGCTTTTTTGAACACACTTGACCATTTTCGAAAATCAAAAGAAGTCGGTCAAAATCTGGCTTTTGGGCAATTTTTTTATAAGACAACAAATGGTGTGTAATCCCACATCTCAGATTTTGCTTGTTTCTACATATGTGAAAGGAAATTTAATTCTGAGCTCAACAAAAAAATCAGCAAAATCGGACCTATAATATAGGAGATACGATCATTTGAAATGTTTTACAGTGTCACACATGAGCAATTTTATTATTTTTTGCGTTTTCTTTGTTTCTATTGATAGGAAAGAGGCTAAAATTAGAATTCCACCATTTTTGGGATCAAGGAATTCAAAAACGTAACTTTTAAAATGGTAAAAACTAAAGAAATAGGTTTAAATTTGATTTTAAAATATTTTAGGTCACTGACTACTTGGTGACGCCCATGAATGCTGATGAGTAAAATCAAATTTTTTTTAAAATGATGTACATGGACGCTTCAATGCAATAAATAGAAATAAAATTTGGCCCCAGCTAGATCAATGGTTGCCCTTATCCTCTAAAATATTGCTTGCATATTTTCCAATTGTATTTTGACATTACAAGAAACAGACTTGTAAGGATAAAGAAACTGCCAAAATGCAGTTTTTCTTACTTGAAACAACATAAATTTTGGTTTAAAGGAAACATATAGGTTATACAGGATACACATATATTTTTCTTGCTGAAATGGGCTCTAATCTAACACATAATTTACTAGCACCTACATTATTTGGTTATCTTTGCTCCTTGCACAATAATGCCTGGCAGTCTGGAAAAGTGGCCAGTGTGCCAGGTTACAGGTAATGGTTAAACTCTGAAATCCGGAATAAACAAATGTAAAAGCTTCCTTTCCTAGATTTGAACTGAAAACTGTTTCAATTTATTACAGGCCCTTATATCAATCTCCAATTTTTAATTGTCAACATAAATCAACAAGCATATTATGTGATGTAGAAAGGGGTAACTGTTAAATCACATCACACAACATTTGTTTGTGGTACTGTATGACATCGCAATTACTTATTAAATTTTTGGCAATTCAAAAGTTTATTACATCACAACTAAAGTTAAGCATACAAAATTAGTTCAGTAAAGGTCAGGCAGTTGTTAGTTTTGTCACATCTAAGCAACTGATTTATTGTTGTTCCATTTGTCTTAATAAGTGTATTATCAAAAACAGCTGTTGTTAGGTTCAGGCTGGGAACTGTATAATATCTTCAGAGGACAAAATCCAACATTGAAGATAAGTTTTTCCAAATTTAGGTCTCTGAAACCAAAATAGTGTGTGTTTCTCCTGGATATTCTGGGACACATAAAGTATGTGTTCGTTGCATTCATCAAAATGCAGAGTTGCTGACCACTGCATTTGGTATATCATACAAGGAGATGATCAGTGCACTGGTTTGTGATGCAAACAGCAGAAACTGCATGATCCACCATTGTGAATTTTGTCCTGGCTCAGCTTCATTGAAAATTTTATTATATGCAAAGTTGAGTACAGTTGATGACAATGAAATGCTTCTGGTGGAGCAATGGATTTCCACAGACCAAGCAGATTTGAAAACCATGATTTATACAAAAGACGAACTTATTGAAGATACAGTCATTGCTATCAACAAACTTGCTGCACATTCATACATAGCAAAGTCACAGAGCAACTATCTAAAATTACACAAGCCAACTTTGGTTCTGCACGAAGCAATTATTTTGGCTGATTTTGCAGAAAACTATGAATTTGTAATCCAAAATGAAATTCAGAGCTATCAGTTTTTCTAACTTTGTTTTATTGTCAACTTTCGCATAGGACTGAAGATGTATCGAACACGAAACTAGTTTCCTTGTGCAAATAAACTATTGCGACTGATTCGCTTGATGTATGGTCACTGCAGTGGCTTNGCTATTATTGCTATTTATCNATTAGTATTACTAGTTTTCAAAAGTGCATGCACAGTCTTGAATCGAAAATTAGTGTATGTCAAGTTGTTTGAATTTAATAATATTTGACTGTGTGTTGAAGATAAAGAGCCTATGTCAATCAGCTAAACTTGAATGAAATGCTTGTTGTACAAAGGCAAAAATGTCAACATTGGAGCTAAATATTTATTAAACCTAGTTCATGTAATTTCAAAATTAGAGGCTAAAAATGTTATAATTCAAAAAACATTTTTAACAATCACGAATTTTGCAAATTTGAATGTTTTATGCTAAAAGTTTACAACTTATCAGAGACTGTTATTGGGGTGTGCAATCTCATTGGAACAAATGAAATACCAAGGAGCAAAATAACCTAGTGATTTTGTTGCAAGTAAATTCAGTTTTAGATAAGAAACTTGTTTTATAGCAAGAAAAATATAAATGTGTATACTGTACAGCCATTTGTTTTCTTCATTTAACCAAATTTAATGTTGTTTCAAGTAAGAAAAACTGCATTTTGGCAGTTTTTTTATCCTGACAAGCCTATATCTTGTAATGTCAAAAATCAATTGGAAAATATACAAGCAATATTTTAGAGGCTAAGGGCAACCTTTCATCCAGCTGAGGCTTAATTTTCTTTATATTTACTGAATTGAAGCATCCATGTAGATTATTTTTGCAAAAAAAATTTTTGATTTTACTCATCAGCATTCATGGGGCGTCACCAAGTGGTCAGTGACCTAAAAAATTTTAAAATCAAATTTATACCTATTTCTTTAGTTTTTACCATTTTAAAAACTACATTTTTGAATTCCTTGATCCCATAAATTGTGGAATACTAATTTTAACCTCTTTCCTATCAATAGAAACAAAAATCACTCATGTGTGACACTGTAAAACGCTTAATTTTCAAATGATCATATTTCCTATAATATATGTCCTGTTTTGCTAATTTTTTTGTTTAGTTCAGAATTAAATTTCCTTTCACATATGTAGAAACAAGCAAAATCTGAGGTGCAGCATTACAAAACCTACCAAAAATTTGTTGTCTTATAAAAGAATTGCCTTTTTTCTTTTCGATTTTTTTCAGTTGGCTTTTTCAGTCGGAAAGGCTTGACTCTGGTAAAACCTTGTCTGAGTTGCAATATTCATTACAAATCTGCTAAGACGAGTCTATGACCATGCAGGGTGCAAAGAATATTGCAACGATTTTGCTGTTGCCCTACAAGTGTTCGATATAATAAATGAGAAACAAATGTACAACAGTGTGTTTGCGGGATAAGAAAATGCTTCTAAAAATTGGAGTTGTATTATATTGATGTTTCTGATTAATTTTAACTCCTTGAGAGCCGGTCTACAGTATATTCATTATTCATACTTGGATTTCGGCCTAAAAAACAGCAGTTTTTGGTTGCCTTACCAACGCCCTGGCTCCTCCACCGATTGCACTAGAGAGCTGTTCAAGAGCTCAAACGGATCGGCCAGTCTAGCAGATTGCACTCGAAAAAAAATGTTTTGGTTGGGTGATGTGGATTTTTTGTGACTGACGTCATAAGTGAAGTAGTTTTAGGGTCATTTTGGCTCATGTTACC
>JGI24159J19872_10010937_pt1 | contig 11903 bp, 9 predicted proteins | sample Ectturendosymbi4_FD_19872 | JGI IMG/M metagenome (IMG submission 19872) | reverse complement strand
AAAAACGGACTTCAGCAACACCATGTCAGAATGTGCAAGTATGGAATTTGTATGGAATATGGAAGATTTGTTCCATTCTATACATGAAATCTTCCATTGCATACTTGAGCCATTCCATATTCCATACCGATTTTTTCCTTCCATTCCATATTCCATTCCATACCATTCCATACCATAGTATGCCCTGCCAACTGTGGACAGCACTACAACAGCATTGGCTGCTGCCTGTCTCTAGTTGACTTGTCTGCCGCAGCAGCACTTACAATAGCTGTAAGCAGCGCTATAAAAGTGTAAACAAAATTGTGTAATTTTATTTTTATTATTGTACTACAATGCATTTTAGCAACCTGTTTTTTGTATAGATTACGTAAATCGTACAGGATCCGGCCCTCCAGTGGCCAGGCAGTCGCGAATTCGGCCCTCGGTCAAAAAGTTTAACCACCCCTGGTCTACACGAATGTTTCTTCGAATACGAGCACATTGTGAACAAGTGCATAATTATCTTTCTAACTTTTTCGTGATTTTCCCTTGATTGCACGATCTGGAAAATGTCAGGTCATGTTCAGTTTGTCAGGGTGCGCATCGCACACTTAGCACGCCCGGAGTGTACAGTACACCCGTGGTCTCTTCCTCTTTACCTGATGATTGTGCACAAACTCTATTAAAATGTGATTGCTTGTTTGCCAGCATTAGTTGGATTTCATTTCAGTCAGAGAACAAAAAATATAGCATAAATAAAATTCTATTGATGATACCACAAAGTTTGAAATGGTGAGCCTCTGAAGATGATCACATTCTGAATCTTCAGCAAATACATCTTTTGTGTATTGCAAAAAACTGCGAAAATTTTCATGCGTTTTCCTTCTCTAATAGAGTTTTCTATAATTGTTTCTTTGCATTCCAGGTGAACATCTCATTGCACTACATGCCGAGAGGCTTCTGTAAAAATCTTGTTAACTCCATCGATATAGAAAAGAAGCTCATCCAAACTTGGGAGGCAGCAGATACAAAGAACAAAAATGCTTGACCAAATGACTCAACCCATGGCTTCGAACATTCACTGTCAATCACGTCAAACACATTTTTTCCAAAATCATAAGAAAATGAAGCAAACATAGGGCATAACTTGTGTATTAAAATGCTAATAAAACTGGCATTTTTCTTGTTTTTGTCAACAAAACTGTTGTCGCTACTAGAGACTGATTAATGCAGTTGCTCAAAAAGCTTTTGGTAGCTTGCTGCGTTGCGTTATTTGCACCATGGATGTTTTCTTATAAAGGAGCATTCAAACGTAACTCTTTTTGGCGCAGTTATTCAAGCCGCATTCAATAACGACCTTCAAACGCATTTTTGCTCTGCATGCCTCACTATGAAGAGACGCGAAAAACTCTTATTATCGTGTACAGCGCGACCCCGCTTTAGCTGAATCATCACTACATTGCTAGATAGTTTTTCAGTAATTGGCGTCAATTTGCCTTTTCAGCTTCTTATGTGAGGGCAGATCTATGGTCACACCTTGTGTCTGACACTACGATTCGTGTGCTTTCTCTAAATCTTGCTTTTGTTATTTGTCATATCGCTTGTATCTCTTGCAATTTTCAGGATTGAAGATGCGTAAAATACGTGAGATTGATTTCGTGGTAAAACGATTGCGTCACGTTTGTGGACATCGTTATTACACTGTCGATATGTGCAAGTCCGAATAATCGCAAAGTTATGAAAGCAGAGCACGGCAGGCAGATTCCTCGAAAGTTCGCAGCAAACCTAGAGCCTTCAAATTATCGCATACCAAAAATTTAATTAGATCGAAACCTGTCTGCTACGTGTAGCAGTCACTACTTAGACTGACGTTGACATTTTTTGCTAAAGAATTTGAATGAACTGAAAAGAACCTGCGGCCCTGGTCACTGATACAGCCCTTGTCCTTCGTTGGTGGCTCAGTCCTGACACCTTGTGACTTTTGATGACGGTACCAATTTTACGAGTTTCCTATTGTGGTAGAACAGTTCGTCAGCACGCCACTGAAACTATCTTCATTATTCAAGCTTTAAGATGCGTTCAGTTTGCTGACTTGAATCTCCTAGGACCTAGCTGGATGAACACATGAGCATTGCACGCACCAGAACATTTCTTGTAGAATCAGATGCTCGTAGTTTGTAAATGCCAGCACACTTTCATGCAACATCATAATCTTAACACTCGGACGTCGGCGAAACGCAAAATTGTGGTTGTCACAACAGAAACGCGAGTGAAAACATTTAATTTTTAGAACAAGACGGCGCTGCAATTTTGCCGCTTATTTTACAGCGACGAAGTCTGTGTTCAATTGCTTCGAAAATTTTACACTGCGGTAAGCTCCCTGGGCTGCTTGAATTCGGTAGATTATTAGAAAGCGTATGTAAGGAAAATGCTATGACATGCAAGAAACGATATGACGTGAATGCTGTGATGGTTTCATGCAAGACTAAGGGCCTGTTGCAGTTCGAAAGAACTGATTTGATGAACAGTTACACGAGTATGTTGCAAGTTTACCTGCAGCCCTATTTTTTTCCAATTGAGTTTACTGAATGTAGTGACATAGGCGTGTTGAAACTGTAATCAGGTAAACATCGGTGAATAACCCGAAGTATCCATACGTTGAAAATCGAAGCAGTAGTCTTGTCTTCTGTTACAACATACTAGTTTATTTCACGTGTTGTCCTCGGTTGCTGCGTGCTGCACCGCTTGAAACCATTTATGTTGTTTTGTGGAAACGCTGAAGGACTTTTTCACTCGTACTATCCAAAGAAATTATTCGAATAAATCATTACTAACAAATATTTTTCCAACAAAGTAAGCAACGTCGAGGTGCAGCTTACAAAATGTCCTGCAAAGAAGGTGAGCTGAAATGCATCGGAGAAACAAAATGAAACCTAATCACTCGATTAAAATAATACCACAGGACCGGGTGACTTTCTTAAAAATCTTATCAGTATCCTAGAAAAAAACAGTGTTAACAAAACACACAGCTCAAAGTGGTCATGTTTCAATCGGAAATGCGCCATTGCATTACATCACTTTAATGCGTTATTTCAAATGTAGCTTTCTTGAATCGTATATTAATTTAAAAACGAACACTACTTACGATAAAAGCGAACATTTCCTAGCTATATACAAAAATATCTTCAAAAAATTGTGAATGTTTTTCGTTAATTAATCTAGGGGATTGCAAAATGTTTTTTTTTATTTGTCATGACTTTCTAATCACCATGTATTTGCACTACACTATTCGGTTACGCTATACCCTTTGGAGATTTGGCTAATGCATATTTGAGAAAATTTTGCGCCGCTTTAATTTGCTTGAGAATCCTCTGTCTCCGTCACCTGTGGTTTCCCCGTTAATTTGTAATCAGTCGTCACTCATGTATTTTACATGTTGACTTTTGTCTTCTTGTTGTTGTACGTCGAATTGCCCACTGTTTTTTTTATTGGAAAATTGAATGTAAGATAGTTGTAAACGTTGCCACGCCAAGAAGCTTGCCTGGATAGGTGAGCGAAACGCCGGCAAAATAACCAAATAAAAATAGTCACTCTTTTAAGCGTAACTTATTTTGCTGCAAGGCAAACATCTTTGCCATTTTTCCAACATCACCTTTGCCATCTTGCCTGGCAGGAAAATGAGCTCACTTGGGAACTGACGCGATAATGGCAGTGGTTTCGTTTTCAAGTGTTGTGTAATGGCTTTGGCTTCCATAAACAATTCAGGAAGTGAACGCCACAGGGTGACCAGCTTGACTCTACGTAACGGAAATTGTTGTCTAAAGCGTCACATTCAATAACGAACTCGATAGAGGCGAAAGTAGCATCAGCTACGCCTCTTTTAAGCGTATGGGAGGATTGATGTTCCAACGAAGGACAAAAATTCTTTAACGGGTATAATTATATCGGAAAATCCATTTGCAATAATATGCAAATATATTTCGGATAATATGCAAATAGACCCTGAGCTCTTTCTAACGACCGAGCGCATGTCGGAGGAGGAAACTCCTGTAGATGGCAACAGTGGCGTACGCAGAAAATTTTCATGAGGGTGCCTCATTCAGTGTCATATGATGATTTGTATTTGATGTGCGCTGTTTGTGACGTCACAATTTGAAGTTATAGTCATGTTTCCAAACCAATATTTTGGCGAAGTTTGTTGACATAATATACACATTTTTCTACATCCACTCCTCTTATTTTATGTGTCATTGCACTGAATATAAACTATCAGCGCTCCAAGTTAGGCTATCGGAAGAAAATAAACTGAACGCTACAACACAGCAGTTCATAACTGCAAAACTATCAGGATGCGCGTTAAAACAGGGGAGTGAAACAAACTCATCAGTGCGTCAGAGCAATTCACAACTGCAAAATGAGGCTGCGTTAATGTCTTGTCGAATACGAGCAGTCGAGCATAGAAATTGTGCGGCTGGATTGACAGGCGCACACCCAGGTTTGCAAGAGCGAATCTTGTTAAACTACGCAAGAATTGAGAATGCGCATAAAGTGCGCAAGAATACTTTTGACTTTTTGTTATTTATAGAAGTCCAGCACATTTTTAGTTTTTCTTTTTCCCTGCTGAGACATTATTAAATGCCTGAATGCTTGTACTGCTGTTTTTGAGCTCGTGCAACAGTTCTATCACGCTACAGAAATTCTTGATGTAGCCAATGGGGTCAGCACTTGCGCTGGTCAGCCTTAGCAGAAAAAAACAAAGGCAATTGTTTTGGATAAAGTGAACTACCGCGGAACACAATCTTAAATATGCGTAGTGGACGAAACGTCTGCAAAAAGTGGTGAGATGGTTTCTGGACGCAGACGATAACGCAGATTCCCATCGAAACCTAATTATTGGGTTTTTGGCCCATTTACGATGTTTCTTGAAATATGCATGCAAATTCATTCCGTGGAATTTGCATTTCGTTCAAGGGCTCTCAAGACGCGGATTTTGGCCTAGTTTCCGTATAAATCTTGATCCGAAATGATGGCTCAATTGGTGGGGTCCAACGCCAGGTAAAGGTGGCCAAAAAACGCAAAAGCTCCCCCACTTGTGCGTTCCCCCCAGAGAACGCCAAACAGAAAACGAAAAATGTTTTTTTTTTCGATTTCAACCAGAAGACTTGCTTAATCCGTAGAGGGTTTGAACAGCTCTCTAGCGGCTGGCGAGTTATGGGATTGCAAAGCTTTGCAAAAAAGTGGCGCACGCGGGACTTCAAGGGTTAAACGAGGGAAAAATAGTGCTTTTTGTCAAAAATCTGTATTCTTGCTTGTTTCGTGGGGCACGGAAGAATTAAGCCGGATCCGGAAGGACTTTGCCAACCAAGAGTGTACGCAAGGGGTTGGGGTTGAACCCCTCCCTTGAGCTTGACATTTTACAAAAACTGTATTACCTGCGCAAAGGAGATTAATTATTTTCGCATACATTTTGCTTGTTAATTTGTCGTCTTAAGATCAGATTCGTGCGACCGATAGCATCAAGAAAGCTCTTTACGTTTTCATCATGCTCTGTTGGATCCTTCTCACGATTGTTGCGTTGTCCAACCAGAGAAAAGTGTCTTTTAGAAATTCTTCGTCACACTCTACGATAGTCCGTTGTTAAAGGAATCCATCCCCATTGGACGGTAGTTGCACTCCTGACTTTGACCGTGCAATGTTTGCAAGAAATCATCCAAACTTTGTCCGGACTGGTGCCTGGCAACTGTATCCGAAAGGTGATACACGAATCTAGAGTTGGTATGCAGCCGTTACAGAATGTCGGTCGCTGCGTCTTACGTAGCAGAGTCTTCGATGTGCTCGTAAATCGTATACATAGCGCAGTTAGTTAGTTGCGCGTTCAGCTTTATGTCAAATGTTCGGAACCTTCATGTTCCGGGAATGTAGAGAGATAGTTCTCGAATGTCTTCCTCCAGTGTTTCCGTTCTTCGGATGCAGAGTCAGTTTAGACCAGTGGTTCCCAACCTGGGTGCCGCGGCACTCTAGGGTGCCATTTACAATGCCCAGGGGTGTCGCGAACTAATACGGTTTTTTTATATATCATTAAAATGCATATTCAAGCTGTCACCAAACCCCAAAGCAAATTGGTATGGGTTCGACATTGGGTGCCGCAAATTATAATTCTCTTCTGTAGGGTGCCGCAACTTCCGCAAGCCTAGAAAGATTGGGAAACACTAGTTTAGACATTCAAACTCAGCCTCTCGGGCTTCAGCAGCTTATCCGTGGCGTAATCTCTTAAATGTTATATTACGCCACAGGTATCGGCCAATTGTATTTGGCTTTGGGAGATTTTTAACGCTGCCATAATCTACAAATCAAAACATAAAGTTGCGAAAAGAATTACAATTAAAGTAGCTGAGCAGTATATGTAATGCACGTCTGACAACTGTCAGAACCCATGTGATCACGACATATCAAATCACAAGCAGCGCGGAGACGGTACAGTACAATGGCGATAGAAGTGCAACCCACGCTACTTGCACGTTTACGGCAAACACGAAACCCAATTGATCGTGTTAGCTTTTCACAACACTGTGAAATACGCAACAAAGGAAACTTGAATAGTTCAATTTATTGGATTTTATAGAAAAGCAATTCTTGATTTCACAAACTGAGAAAACAAACAATTTTAGCGTGGACAAAAATTTCCGATTTAGTTTTCTTCAAATTTTCGGAAAAGTCGAAAACTTAATGCCCGAAACTGGCGTTGCGCAGATACACGAAGTACAGCATTACGAAAACTTCATTTCTGAGTCGATGCTGCCTTCTTTTGTCCGCAGGCCATAGTAATTGCTGCCAGTTGAGACGGGGTCAGTTTGTTGCTTCAAAGTGTGAATCATTCTGATAATTTGTTGGGTTCCATCGAGATTTACTTGAGCAAAATTGCAAGTGAAAATTGGTACAAATCACGGTGTTGAGAATTTTTTTAAAATAATGGTTTATTATGCAAAGTTTCTATATTTGAATCGTTTTCGTCCAGAAGCGCAACCAGGAGAGGTCAACAAAGGACATACGCCCCAGCTTCAGTGTCTGTTGAGGAGTGGCGGTGGAAAAGAATTTGTAGTTCAAAGGGGGAAACCAAAGCAGATCACGAGATTATGAAATCAAGCATGTTTATCTGTCCGATAGACCTATGTACCTATGTATACATATATATGTATCTGACGCCATTTGCATATGATACCACCGCCTACGTAACGCATTGTAGCAGCATAATGCATTGCACCTTTGAAAAGTTAATTAGTGTCAACAGGAATGAATTTCAAAGATCTTTTTGGAATTTTCAGTGCTTCAAAACTTCTCTCAACAAAAAAAATACGCAATAAGCTGATGCAGGAAATATTTGAAAAAAATTTAATGCTTAGTCTTATTGTGACTTAAGTCCAGCAAATTTCCGGACCAGGCAGTGCATAAACCTGTGGTGAATTGATTTTAGTTTTACCGAGTTTACGCAAACACTCAAATTTCAAACTATTTTCATTAAATCCTACTGATAAATATAAGGAAAGGCCTGTTTGCATTTTCCACGTTGATTTCGACTTCTTAGGCAGATGCAGAATAGCAGCTTTGGAAAGGTACTTCCGTATTTCTATTGTAATATTTGTGATACTGCTTTGCCTTTGACCGTCAGTGCAATTTGTTTTCAAATCGTTCAATCGTGAAATGTTTACGTTAAAATGTTATTGCAATTCCTCTCATGATCAATGTCATCTTGAGAAACAGCATTGAAAAGTCCCTTCCAAAAAGAGAAAAGCAGCACTTTTCTGGTTGGTTGTAATGTGAACAGTTGCGAATGGGTGAAAAGTACAAAGCACCCATAAACAAACATACAGTTTTCAATTGCTCACTGTTCACGTGTTGCATGCGAATTGCAGTTTACTAAAAAATTATCTTAATAAAGTTCGAAAGTTTCTGGCGCATTGACTGAACGGCAAGCAAGGCAAAATTGATAAGCCGTGATATTTTTGCATGACCAATATGACGTTTATGACGAAACAATCAATTTCATATCCTATCTATACAATTGTACATCCCCTTCTAGCAAATCACACATCTCAGCAACTTTGGTGTGTGATGGACTGCAGTGATTTTTTTACACTGTTATAGGAGGGGCTAGAAAATATTTGAGTGTACTTATTCAGGAAAAAGAGAGTTAACAAATTTAACGATGCTGCAAGAAGCAGTAATTGTTGCAGCGTCTCTGCCAGCATGCATGTTTCATACTGCGTGGAGCAAAAATGCAGGTAGGCCTATAGGAAAACAAGTTTGAAAAATTGACTCACATATTGAAAAGTTCTTGAAGTATTTCGATAAAACCATTTTAATGGATTTAGTTGATGCAGCCAATTTAATAGTGCTTCTCAGAACACAACTGACAATCTTGCTTTATGTTTGTGCATGCTGTATGTGTGAGTTTTATTTTTGCCAATATGGGATAATTGAAATATTTTGCTCAATCCTTGCTGCACTAGGTTAAAGAGGTCATCGACCATGCCAGCGTTTCCAGTAAGTGAAAAGAGTGTCTACCGAAACGATTCCAAGAAGCATATGTTCCCTTCCGTAGTTTTTGTTTAAAGATTTTTCTTGGGCATACAACACATTTTGTTAAAAATGGCAGGCTTCAAAATCACGTTTATTCGAAAGAATGGAGTTTTTCAAATTTGCTTTAGAAACCTTATGCCCGCGTTTGATTTTTTAGCTCACAATTCGACCATTCAGTGCGGAAAGAACGCCAACTGCACTACTCATGCTTTCTGTTGCAAGATGCATGACGAACCAAAATGCAATGCCACCAGCGGCGAGAATTGCGAAAAGGACGGTTTTTTTCACTGGGTGAATATTAGCAGAATTTTGTATAATTTTTGTACCTGAATATGATTACTGTACTTTTTTACATCTATGAATGTGAAAATTGTTGTCATAATTTCTGCCGAAGTCAGTTGCTGCAGAAAGATGCAGTTTCTCATGCAAACGCTTTGGTCGGAAGCCATCTAAAAACAACAATAGTTAATTATTTCCGTTAATTATACATTTTGTGGCCATAACGTGGTAACCACTAACACTAGATGGCCAATCAAGGGCTCATAAGATATTTCCTACTTTATTTAAAAAGCGCCACTAAAACTTTTTTCTCAAGTTCTGATTACGTCACCTAAAAATACCTTGACCTCCTCCAGTTGTGACGTCACACCAAAAAGAATTCAAACCCAGTGAGCGGATTTTTTGAAGTCGTATTTGAGAGACTTTCTGTTTCTTTAGATTTAAAACATATTATGATAAATATTTTAATAAAGAGAAAATGTTTTATATGAAAAAGTTTCAATCAAACTTTTGTATGATCAAGTAAAAACCAGCATGGTTGTGCTTTCATGATTACTTTTGTGATGTTTTTGCTTTGTAATTATTTTATTAGTTTGAAGTGATTAATTTTATACATATTTTGCAGTTTGTTATTAGTTTTGTAATTACTAGTTTTACAGCTGCTAAAATATCTTTCTGTAAGTTCTGCCCTTTTTCACCAAAGCCATTCCTTTTTATATCATGTTTCTGCAAGTGTCTGCGGCAGGCGCGGACACAGGGGGGGAAGCACGGAATGCATCCCCCCACCAGACCTAAAGAGGTGTTGACATGACATTTGATTTCATTTAAAATCATCGCCAAAATACTTTTGTACTTCACATTACTCGCTAAAGATGCTACAATTTAACTTTGCTAACAATTAGCCAAAAACTCTTCTTCGTTTCATTAGATGAGCTGGCCTGGTTTATGGAAACTTATATAAAATAGTCAACGATCGCATGTGTGTCCACAGGGCATGGGAGGCAAAACGGGCATTTGCCCCCCGCCTGGAAGTTGGGATTAAAACCAAATATTTCTGGAAAAATCTGAATTCGGTATCTTAATTCCGATTAATTGATTCGATTCTTGCAATGAGAGTTTTTTGCCGGTATGAAACTCACACTGCACAAGAGTCAGGTTCGCAGTTATAGTGTCATGCAGTGAAAACTTGCAGTTCACTCAAGTCCCTTCCTTTGCCTGCAGAGGTGGGTTGCGAATGTCGCGAGCGGATTGTTCTATTGTTTGTCTTCATTGCGTAACAATATCATAGCAACAAATCTGCAAAGGTTCACTTTATATTACTGTGGCAGGCGTTTTGTTGCATGAGACTGTTGGACACAGACGTCTTGGCAAGTAATGCAGCGAGACAGTGACATGCTGATAGCGGTAAGCCATGTATATTTATACTTTGTGAAAAGAAGCACGAGTGGGTCTATTGCAATGCTTCAACAAGTTTAAAAATTCCATAATTAGTGGTAGTGTGACCAATGTGCCTGAGTGTCAAACTACACTTATGCAAGCTTCTTTTCATGCAATATAAAATTACTTGGCTTCTTACAGTAGAATACATCTATGCAGGCTTGTGGGAATACGCCATAATCGTTAAGGTTTCGTTCTGACATCTGAATGAATACTGAGTGCAAAGCTACATTTTCTGTGGCAAGTTTCCAAAATTCATCTGGTCAATTCTGCAAAACCTGCGTGATGTTCTAATTGCAGTAAGTTTGTCCGTAATTGTGTCCACATACAGGTCTACTTAATTGTCCGGTTTATGTAGCAAGGTTTTATTGATCGCTATGGATGAGATCCCAGACGTTTGCAGCTCTTGTTTCTAAGTCAGAGTTTCTCAAACGGGGCCCTCGTCCCTCTTGGGGGCCACGGAACTGTTCTCTGGGGACCACGTGCGGAGGCCGAGGCGACGCCAAAACTAGGTATTTTTATTGATGAGCAGGGGGCCACAAGTGTTGAGAGCCTTTTGAAGGGGGCCACGGCTCATGAAAGTTTGAGAACCACTGTTATAAGTGATACTGACAAGTCTTTCTAGCAGATCCCGCAATCAGGGAAAGAGCAACCGGGCAATTCCCCCCCGAAATTTTCAAAAACATGTTCAGTTGTTAGTTCAGTTGAATATATCAGCTAGGTGCGGCCCTGCTTGCTAAGCAAATAAAGTCATGATTTGTGTTTTCGTTGAAAACCATGGCAATCCAATGCTTCTTTGTTTACAGGTCATTGCATTGCTTACTTGAAAAGAAATGCCCTGCGTTGGAAATCTGCAGATTGCTCACTATGTAAATTGTCGTAATGCTATTATACCTGGCTATTGCTGCCAAGGAAACGTTTTTTGTGATTGTTGCCGTAACAATGGGGAATTTTCTTTGTAGTGTAGAAAGGATAAAGCGTTTTCTGAACTTCCATTTCCACTGCATCGTCAGCAATGTTACCTCTAAGGTGCGCAAATACTCAGGACCACAAGAACTGGGGCGCAATGAAATCCCATTCTCGCGCACTTGCAACATTCTAAAGCAACGGAAACTTCACCGAAAACAAGGGGCTATTTTAATGAAACGTGTGTTTTGTTCGTATTTTGATAAGATTGTATATTTAATACGTAATTCACAAAGTTTGTAATTCATTAAAAACTCCTCTTACTCAGCCCAAAAATAATCATGCTCACGAAAACAAATGTTTGTTCAGTGTAAAATTATCTTTGAGAGAACACTGATTGTCAGCAATTTGAAAATGTTAAACAAAATGTTGACTTTCCCCCCTGGAAGAATTTCTGCGGACGCCCATGAATGATCGTGCTTTCTCGCTTTCGTTTTTTCGTGCTTTCACTCATTAAGAATTGGGTGTTTCTTTCGCTTCTCTTAATTTTTGTTGCAAAATAAACAGAATCAACCCGCTTCTTGTTATTATTTCATCAAAATTACCTGCAATAACAAATGTTATGCACAGATTACTATGGGTGTTGCAGACTATTCCAAACGACAATTAAAAACTATAAGGTTCCCCATTTCAAGAGCACCGATCTAAACCGCATCCAAGTGACT
>JGI24159J19872_10010936_pt1 | contig 11903 bp, 11 predicted proteins | sample Ectturendosymbi4_FD_19872 | JGI IMG/M metagenome (IMG submission 19872) | reverse complement strand
AAAAAATGATCATTTCTTTGTATGCAAACAAACTGGGTTTGTCAATCAGAGGCTCTGAGATTTTGCAAATATGACTCTGACTCGAGTCTCGAGTCATTGATTGTGACTCGAGTCGAGTCATTCTGTGAAAAATGTGACTCGAGTCGAGTCGGGTCACCATCTTTCTCAATGTGACTCGAGTCGAGTCAGAGTCACCAAAAATCGTGACTCGAGTCGAGTTGAGTCATTGACTCGAGTCACACTATCACTGATGAGTTTTATAAGCTCAAATTTGGTGAAGTCTGTTGGAATTCCCAAATTATTCTACTTCACTCAAAGGAAGTGACTATTTTGCCATCAGGCAGTGTCTATTTGCCATTAGAGGCAAAAAAGAATGGAAAAATAGTCTCAACAAAGCTTTTTTCCATTGATACACTGTAAAAAAGTGGGTTATTTTTTTAATAATTGGTGTAGGCCTAATTTATTTGGAAAAATACCCCAAAATCAAGGGCAACTTTTACCTTTGCCTAAAACAGGTGAGGTATTGCGTGGTACTTACCCAAAACCAAGTTTGGGGTAATTCGTTTTGTAGCCCAAAGGTATGCTGGGTGATGCATCTTTGTTATCCACGAACATGAACTATGACAATATAGACACTGTCTCACTTAAATGTGAATGTAGCTGTATGATTTGCCCAAATGTTCAAAATGTTTGCCCGAATAATGGCCACATTTACAGCGTTGAGGATGCGGCCCTATCCCCTGCTTCCCCATGCCGTAGGCTTATGCGCATGGGAACAACGTTCCCACACCTTTTTCATGTTTTGCTTTAAAATGAGTTCGAAGATGTTTTAAAATGTCCAGTTTTTTTGGGTGCGTTCCCACACCTTTTTTGATAGAGTTGCATCCCTGATTACGTAAAACAATAAAAACCTCACCAGCGTGTTTTAACAGACTGCTATGAAAAGAACTTCGAAAAAAGACCTCGTTTTATTTTGTTTCTCAAAAACTAAACTTGTTGACACTCTTCCACCATTGCCGGATGAGCAATAGTAGCAAATGTAGCAGTTGCTACGGACCCCATGATTCTTTGTGTTAAATTTGTTCTTTATTATATGTAAAGGTGGATATTAGAATTAAGGTACCCGAAGCAAACTCTCAGAAAGGGGGACTATATTTTACATATGTTTTAACAAACTTTATTCACTGAAAGCAAGTTAAATTTTACATTTTGTATGGGAATTTCCTCCTGCATGAAAATCAATTTCACATTGTAAATTGTTTGAAGTCATTCAATTTTAAATTGTTCTTTGTCTACACATTAAAGTTGTTCAGGGGCCTTTTTGACACATTTGCACATAATTTTTGCTTTATTTTGACAAACACGTGTCTTGCTTCAGAGCTTAAAGTGGCTCTAGAGTGATTAATAAGGTTTTTAACAAAGCAATGCAAAAACTAAGTGCGAAGCTCTCAAAAGGGGGCCCTCACGGTATCTCTGAATAAGAGGGCTCGAGGCGACCGTTGCGCTCGCCTCCCCGAATATCGACTGCTGATTATATGCAGCCTATAGAATTGTTCAGTCCAAAAAGTTACAATTTTGCTAAATTTGCCATACGCATTTAAGCAAAGGTTTTCAAATGAACATTATACTATTGTGATTTGAAAATTAATGTATTTTACCGTTATTTCCAACATTATGGGACCACTAATCAATGAGTCCAAATAGCAGCAATTTCCAGATATTGCTTGATTCCGTTGTTATTATTGCATTTGCAAGTCTTATTAAGTCACTTGATGTATGCTGATGATATTTGTGTGTTTTGTCCAAGTGTGCGTTGGTTGCAAACAATACGAGATGAGTGTGAGGCTTATGCAGAATCGCATGGGATTATTTTCAACTGCAACAAAACTGTTTGCATGACTTAAGGCTAAGAGTGCAAAAAGCAGTCACTCCATTACTGACACTGGGTGGTCAAAACGTAAAATTTGTTAACCAATACAAACATCTGGGGATTGTTTTGGATACTGAGCTCTCAGATGACAAAGACATTCAAAGACAACTGCGATATCAATATTGTGCAGCAAACAAGCTGCGAGCCTCTTTTTCCCGATGTTCAAATGCAGTTAAAAATGTAGGCCTACTTTTTCGTTCCCTTTGTAGGAACCTACACGACGCCCGTGTATGCATCACAATTATGGTGTAAGTTCAGGAAGTCACGCATGCAGAGATTGCGTGTGGCATACAATTTTGGATGCAGAGGTCTATAAAACCTGCCCTGGAGAGTGAGTGTTAGTAGCCATCAGGTTCAATGTAATATTCCTACATTTGAAGCATTAATACGAAAATACAAGTAGGCCTACTTGTTTCTCGAAAGATGCAGAAAGTCTAACAACACATGATTGCGTGCTTTGATGGTGTCAGATTGTTTGTATTCACCCCTATTCTTTAAACATTACGGTCGCATTTCACCTTGTGAATGAGTGCTCGAACATTGCAGTGTCTCTTTGATTGATGACGCGTCATGTCACACGCATTCGCATTTTACCTGGACTCGACCAATTTGGGGATTGGCGTCCTAATCTGCAGTAGTGTTGTTACAAGTGTTACGTGTTAGCTAACAATAGTGTTAAGAATGTGTCTGTAACCCTGTGGTTCTGCCTTCAACGCAGTTGCAAAAAGTGTCTGTAATTCTGTGATTACGCCGGCTCCAATGTCTTGTAAAACGTTCTGTTTTGTCTGTTTTTATCGACTTGCATTATGCAGACTGTGTGTGCTTATACAGTACTATGGACTTTGTGTCTGCTCACAAACAAATAAATTAAATTTATGTCATGAACTCTCTCTGAGTGCGAAAAGTGGTATTCTGCTGTCGAGAAGGAGGCTACTGCTATAATTGAGGCTGTACGAAAATAGCTCCACTTCTTTAAAGGACGCCATTTCACTATCATTACTGAACAGGAAGCTGCTGTTGCATTCATGTTTTCCCAAACTCACCGTGGTAAAATACAAAATGCCAAAATTCTCTCGTGGCAGGGCCGCAACCAGGAACGGGCAAACCTGGCAATTGCCCCCCCCCCCGAAACTTTTGCAAACATGATGACGTTCACGTGCTACACACGAAAAGTCATTTTTCGAGACTGCGTTACCTCTACGTGAACTTCTTCTCAACACAGTTTTTTCGCCTACGTTTGTGCTGCGTCGTATAGGATAAAATATTTAACCGATCAATGTACCAGGGGTGGCCAACCCGCAGCTCGCGAGCCGCTTGCCCAGTTTCATGTAGATCTTACGTAAATAGGCTACCATATTTATTCGTGTATAATTCGCAAAATTTCGTACCAATTGTTCACATTCAAAGTCGGGGTGCGACTTCGCATTGCGTTCTGTTGGTGTGCGATATTTAATATAAATGTAGCTGAGCAAAGGTATGTGTGTGAGTGAGGAAGAGATGGGGTGATGTTCATGTGTGGCTACTGTATGTGTATGATGTGGCTCTTTGCGGTAACACAATAGGAAATGTGGTTTTTGGTCTCTGACTGGTTGGCCACCCCTGCAATATACCATGCTTCTAAAAACTCCCAACCAGGCCCGTAACTACGAGGGATACAGGGGGTGAGGCACTCCCTGGAAAATCTTTCGCTGCCCTGGAAATATGTATTGGACATAGTTTAAAATTATTGGACAAAGTAAAAAAAAATTGGTCCGTCTCAGAACACCCTTTTCTCTCCCTGGTGTCCCAAGCTGGTTATGGGCCTGCTCCCAACACAGAAACGGCGACAAGCTTTGAGGCGCTAGTCGTGAAGTGAAACAATCCATTTCATGAAAGTGACTTTGTAGTTGTGAATGCGACCTCACAGAGCAGGAATCCATAGGCTACCAATCGAGGCTACTGCTACAGCATGGTTTTCAGTCAACACTGTTATGTCCCGCACTGAAGCATGTGCAGCACCATCGACACAGTGGGCTTTGGTGGGTTAAGCCCCCAAATTAAAATTTGAAACACTTTAAATCAGTAGTTTTATCACATTTTTTGAATGTCAAATCCCCCTGCACAAACGTGAAACCCCCTGTTGAAGACTTTCTGGCGACGGTTCTGAGCATGTGTCAGCATTTGATGGTATGGCGAGCTGGAGCAAGCAGTCTTGCTTACGGAATGGCTATTCAAAGGTATAGAAGCAGGGTATGCAGGAGAGGAAAAATGTAGTCTTAAACAAATGAAGAAGTGATTGACAGTTGATACGATGGGGAGTGAAGCTGATGTTGAGCAAACTGTTGAAATACAGTAGTATCAGATACTCAAATCCCTTACATTGCTTACAAGATCGCCCATAAGCTAATTTCTTACGTGTTCTTCACGCTTCGTCGTTTACCGAGCGTACTCACGTAAAACTGTAGCCCACACTCTCGGAATTCAGTTTTCGTTACCATGTTAGATTGTAAGTAAGTGTACTGTTTTACTAAGTAAGTGTATTTGTTTTGCCCACACTCTCGGAAATTCAGCTTTCGTTACCATGTTAGATTGTAAGTAAGTGTATTGTTTTTTGTAAGTAAGTGTATTGTTTTGTAAAGCATATTGATTGTAAGTAAGTGTATTGTTTTTAGATTGTAAGTAAGTGTATTGTTTTTAGATTGTAAGTAAGTGTATTGTTTTGAATTGTAAGTAAGTGTATTCGTTACCATGTGTTGAGTTCGCGTTGCATCCTCAACATGAAACGTCTTGTGACTCTGAAAAACAAACAAAGGAAGACTTTAAATGCAAATCAAGAAAGCGACTCAGAAGCTTGTTAATGACTTCATGGAATAACAATGGTTAGTACGAATATTGAAGCACCAAAAAGTGGCATCACCGAATGGACTGAATTCCAGGAGAATGAAGTTGGAACAAAGTAACAACTAAAAACACTTAGTTCACAAGGACGTTGTATTGTGTATTTATTTGAACCCTTGTGTATTTATACTCCACATATAATCGCAAGTCACACCTAGGAAGAGAGTAACCCACAACATTATAGAAATCATTTGCGTAACATCCCATACGAAATGATCAATAGTATTCCCGATCTGAACGGACAAAAACGAACCACAATGAAAACCAATCCGGATTATGGTGGGTGGAGCCTAAGATACCGTCAAAGCACCACTCTCGAATGTGATTGGTCGAGAACAAAGACGACGAGTCGAGGCGCGAGCCGTAGCCAATGAGATTCGAGAAAACCAGAATTTCCTACCAGTTGGAAATCCCTGACTCTCCTCTGAGGAACAACAAGTTAAGCCGTGGGCATTACCAGGCTTGAACAGTCTGCAGGTAGTCTGTTAGACTGAGACCTATTGAATTTATGGNAGTATGGGTTACTCTCTCTCCTATGAAAGAAGTGAACTCTTGTTAAACCCCTGTTGTCTACAGTAACTTTCTTTACATGCTTTANCCCTTGTTACTGGTATAAAACCCCTGTTACTTTCGATTACCTTTCTGATGTATTTGAGATTAATAGCACAGTGCTTACAGTTACAATAATAAAACCATGAGTGAATACAACTTCATTTGATGATAAAACTGAGCGTAAAGTCGAACGATAAAGGGTGGGTCCAAGTTTCTTAATTGTAAATTTGGGCGTGCCTAGGACACGTTCCTGTTAAATTAACCAGTGCTCTCGAGGAACTTTTCTAAAATACGTAACTTGTACGTATCAAATTGGTGCCACCATTGTTCGGCGTTTTCTTTCAATGGAGGGGAGAGTGAAGCCACTCAAAAACTTTTCGTGTCTTTACCTAATAGCCTGCCATACTCTGGGAGATGTAACTTAGCACAGAAGATAGGAAACCTAGACAGAACAGAGTCTTGTATGCTGAAAACAGAGACAGAATAGGCGTGACTTGAAACGGTGTACAAAGTCACTAGAACAGACAATACTAGAAAGATTTCTTATAAAACAAAAACCTGTGGTAAGTTTGTGAATTTCTATTTTTGTTTTTCAGATTTCTGTAGATATAGAAGTAACAAGTATTAGTAAAAATGTCGACAGATGCACATGAAAGATGCTCTAAAGCAATACGATCTTTGCATTTCAACTGGTTTCAAAATCCAGAAGTGATATTGAATGAAAAACTACAAACTGTTGGTTTAAATTCTGGCTATCTTAAAGATGATACTGAATTGTTTGAAGTATTTCGGAGAAAACTATACAGACGGCTAAATAAGCGATATCACGGACTATTAGATTTTATAATTCCTGTGTATTTCATTTGGCAAATAAAAATTATGTGGATTATGTTGAAGCGCAAATCAAGAAATAAAACACTTATGAGCAGACAAGGAAGGCCATTACAACACTGCAGCTAAGAAAACTACCCATTTATGGAAATATTGTTGAAAAACTTGTTGTTGATGCAATGCCTAAACATTCATAAAATCATGATTTTGCTTGTAAAACCCCTAAGGACTCGACACCAACAGGTAAAGAAAATAAGGTACTCAAAGCACTTGTAGTATTGCAGAGGACAAGGTTTACGTGGAAAAGAAGCCCTATAAAGGTAACAAAAATTAAGAGTTGTTGGATTACAATTGGATGTTTTTAAAGAAGATTCTATTTTGTTTGGTAAGCTTAAATATCGTCTTGGTAGAAATTTCAACTAGGAGAATTTTATAAATATCATACATTAATTGGATTAACAAATCAAAATGACTTCCAGTGGCAAATTGATACTATTTGGGAAATGTTATTCAACATAAAACTAGGAGAAGAATGCTATGGGTTATTAGAATAATTGTTACAAGTTGAGAATGTTGCTAGACACAAATAAAGTAGTTGTTAATTCACTGAGTGTTCTCTAAAATATTTTAGCGTCTTAATTTACTTTATGTATTGTTTAACTTGAAAATGGATTGAGTTGTGATATAGAGCTGTTGATATCTGTGAAAAAGATATTTTGGTATGTTCCTAGGACCCTACTTTCTGTCGTTGTAATTTATGAGTTTGTGAAGTTACCATTGTTAGCTTTGATTGTCATAGGGTTAAGAGATAATATTATACGTGACGATAAAAATGACTGATGCACATGCAAAGTGTTCTAAAGTTCTGCGAAGTCTGCGTTTTGATTGGATTAAAGATCCAATAGTAGTCCTGGACGAAAAGTTAAAAACGGTTGGTTTGACAGCGGACTATTTGTAAACAGATCAAGAATTATTTAAAGTTTTTCACGACAAATTATATAGAAAGATGGAAAGAAAGTATTGTCCGATTTTAGATTTTCTGGTACCTGACCATTTTAAATGACAAATAAGTGCTATGTGGACTCTGTTAAAGCTTAGACCAATAGATGAAAACACTTATAATCAAATACAAAACGCTATCCTACCATATTAATCCCATGATGAGTATAATTATAAATGTGTTTTATGAAAGCGTTGGTATTAACAAGCTGCCACCATTGTTTGAAGATAATTAGTTATTTCTTTGTTCACATGCTTGTAGAAATTTTGTGTAACTTGAAGTAAAAGGAACTATGAGACGTCAGGTTAAAATTGCTCCGAAAAACAAGCAACATTTTAAAGAAGTTAATTCCAAGACAGCAATTTTTGAATGCTTGGTTAAAACACTGGTTGTTTTCACAACACCTGCACAATTAAAGCCTTGTAGATATGATTATAGTCCGTTTGTAGATGTTGAAAAAATAGATAGAAAAATGTATTAAATTTGTTGCGTTATGTACATTTTAATTTCGGTAATTCGCTTCCGATTTTGAGAACCAAGTTGAACAAATTAAATTTGGATTTGACTATTTTTACAAAGCATTCACGGTTGTTCATGAAGTTACAACATCGACTTTATAATGTGCTTCGCCATTCTGAATATTGTCAATATGCACTTTTGATCATGAAGATGAACAGATATGACTGTGTGGCAGATTGAAATAATGTGAGTAATATTGGAAACGACTAAGTATAGACAGGGAACTTATCCTTTACTGATAGACAATTAGCAACCGGATTTAAAAATATATAAATTGTGTTACAGTTTTAGAAGCTTCAGAAGTATGTCACTGTGTTATCTACATAGATATGATGCTGTATATATGCTCAAACCATCATTGTGCCGACTTTCGTTTGGAGAAATGTCTCGACAATTTGTAAAATAACTTGAACGTGATAATTGCACGCATTTTAGCGAAAATGCTTATCCATGTGTTCCGTTTAAAAGAGTGCAACCTGATTTGGGTTATGCGTTTGTCACTGTATATGACTTTTCGTATATGACCTGAACGAAAGAAACAACTCGCCTTAAGCCAATTTATCAATCTTATTGCTCTACCAGTTGTTAATTTAATTTTAAATGAAAACAACCGTTTAAAGGTGACAATTGTATGGTGATTCTGAGAGGTGAGTAAAATCTAAGCGAAGTAACGTTGTATATATTTATGTGATTCGTGTGAAAATGACCACACAGACAAAAGGGTAGGAACAGTGCAATATTCCTGGACAGTGCGTGTATATAATTAAATGTTGAAATTTGTGTTTCCACTTACCATGATAAAAGCGCCCACGCTTGCCTCAGGAAAAGCGTAGTGATGTAAATATTGGAAATCTTCCTTTTTTTACAGAAACTATACACCAATATAAAAATCACGTTTAAAAATGACAGATGTAAAGCTTGACAACATTTTCGTGATTCCTACCATTGACCAACCCCTTCACAGAGTTGCTTTAGAAGCCTCTATTTATTTGTATCAAACATGGACTGCGATCTGCCAGTTACAACAAGTATATCGTACTTCATTTGAAAGGAGACTTGTTTTGCAACTCTTATGTATACGTTGTTCTGTTCCGTTATCCTGTTGGAAAAAGATTTAAAGACCTTGCTCTGCGAAATTGGAATCTGTTAAAAACTGACATTCTGTCTGAATTACAGTATAAACTTGAAGAAGCTTAGACTAATATGGTAACTGACAGGAAGAGAACCTTGATGTGAATTAGAAGAGAAAATAGATAGCAATGGTTGTACAAATGATGTGATTTTTCGTAAATATTTTAAATGATCATGTAAAATGCCAATTTAAAAACAAAACCTAATTGTAAATTTTGAATTTCTTGTAGATGAAAGATGTAGTGAATGCGTTACAAGTAGCCGCTGTATCTCTGATGGTCATTCCATTGGGTACTGAAAGGTTAAAAGGACGTAAAGCAAGACTGGAGATTGTGAGATACTGTCGAAAGAACGAAATTGTTATTCCTACTCGCAAACGATCTGATTTTGTTTACACCACCTCAGACTATTGGCATGCAAATTTAACATATGCTATCTTTTGGAACGCTCGAATCACCAATCCAGCGTTAAATCATATCAACAAAATTACTTTGCTTTGGGATTTGGAATCACCACTATCTGGGTTTGAAAGACTCGAATAGGGATATTGCGAAAATTATTGTTAAAAGTGTTTAGATGACAGGACTTATGAACTATATATCTAGATCAAAATTTTCGTTGTTAAACGATCCACACGCCACTGTAATTTTGGGAATAAGTAATAAGCGCATACGTATTATAGAAGGGAAAGCACAAGGGTTAGAATTTTTTCGAGACTTCAATATACCCGGTTGGGACAGTGAAACATTGTGTTATGTTAGTTGGTGTCCTAACAAAGTAAACACCATTTATAAAACGTATTTGATATACTGTGTTGGATTGCCTTTACATTTCCAGCTAATAGCTTACTGGGAGAAACAGATCTTTTTCATAGATTTGGTGCGTTGTAAAGGTCGTATGACTTGGACTGGTTAATTGAAAATATGCATTTACACAGACCTGTGTTTCCATTATCCGTCAACGACTTTGAAAATGTAATGATTGTAGCTCTAAGCACAAAAACTCTAGATATCTTGGACGCCATGATAATGTTTCCTGCAATTTTAGAAGGTAATGTCATTAAATGCCTAGAAAATGATGCTATTATTAAAGTCGCTTGGTGCTCACCTTTGTTTCCGCCTCGTTATAAAACCTACAGGTCATGAGTTTAATGACTTCTTACGACCGTCGTAAAATTGTTAGTAATGCAGAAATGTGTAATGGACACATGTTGTTTCATAATCTGTAAATATGCTATATTAGAGTATTTTCCTGTAAACCCAGTATGAGACTTTAATCTGAATCTGAAGTAAAAATGGCTACACACTTTTCTGATGAAGAATTAGAACAGAAGTATGATGAAACGACTGTATTGGAAATCAGCCATCAAATTTTGAATCCAATCGTGGCGGTTGAAGAAGCGCTGGTGACTTACCAGTTTAATCAAATACCAGAACCACCTAGAAACATCTCTTTTCGAATTATTTGGTTTCCTCAGAGGAATAGAATCAAACCCATTCGAAATTTGTAATATTTAAACAATTAGCACCACCTGAACTCAAAGACGCTCACATTTGGAATTGCAGCTTTCTGGAAGACGTGTTTGATGATGCTCAAGGCAATTACCTTGAGACCAAAGACTCTTTGAATATTACTATGTTTCGCAAATTCCTGTGCTAGGGCAAGCACTTTTTGAAGCCACCAGGGGTGTGAAATTTTACTGTGTACTAATATTTCCAAGTTAAATGACTATTGTTGCAGTTGAAAAAAGACTTTTTTCCGTTATTGTTTGTATACTGTTCTATTCGATAATCTGGCGAAAGACTATCTCGAGCATTTATTACATAGAACTGTTCATCGCTAAGATATGAAGACATGCCTAGGGGTAAATTATAGTTGGGTAAAATATATCCCAACTTATGTTGACATGAAATATGTAAAAATGTCATCTTCAAAGTTTGTTTTTGATATTTTGCTATTTCTGAGATATCAGTATTTTTACTGTGAATTTTTGGTACTGAAAAGTGTTTTTTGCAATATTGTGTTATAGTCACTTTGTTATTGCCAGTGTCGACTTAAAATTTATTCTTTTTTCTCCCCTTTAGGAAAGAAAAATACAGGAATTAAGGTCATGTTTTAAATTAAAAAGAATTTTGAAAAGGTGATTGATAAAGTACACAAAGAAAACATTGAAGCAAACGCGAGAAGCCATCACATTTTTACGAAAACTTTGAAACAATGCTTATTCGACATGACTACAAGAAAAGTGGAACTTCTATTATCCCGTATTCAAGGGTTCAAAAGCACCCACAAAAGAAGGACTACGACGAAAGATTATTAATTATTTCATACATCATCCCGAACTCAAACCTCAGAACAGTGAACCTTGGTACTGTTCCAAAATATCACCTGGTTTTAATCATGAAACTATGGATTGTTACCTCATCGTGTCACCGAAACCATTGAAGGAATCTGATTGTTCAGATGGCACTATTCGTTATTCAAGCATTGAATTGTATAATTTCTTAAAGAGAGGTACTCTTCTTCTTGAAAACGCTGGAAACCCACCCAAAAGATTCAAGTTGGTGTGAAGAGACTGACTGCATCACACCTTCTAGACCACAGTATTTTTACAAAAAGAAAAACCTCAAACCTTGTTATTTATTCATCTACATGTATTATGGAAGATTATTTGTTTATATTGTTCTACATCAGTTCGATACGATCCGGATTTCGTTCACCGTGCCTGAATCAGGAAAAAGTTTATAAAAATAATGATCCGAGCTCCGAAAAACCTTGTTTTCGCATTAATTAATGAGCTCGTGGTGCAAGTATGCACGAGATTTTGAGATTATTCAAATAACTACAGTCAAATTTCAAATAACGTTGATAACAGATCTGGCCACAATTACCGTGAGTTATTCATTCTTTTGTACTTTCAATCGTGCCTTTTGGTGATTCGATGTGCACTGAAATTATACTCGTGTACCAAAACCGTACAGAACCTTGTGGTTTTTGGTAATGGTAATGGTTTATTGTTTCATATGACTCAGCCAATAAGCAGAAGCACCATAAAAGCCATCG
>JGI24159J19872_10010935_pt1 | contig 11903 bp, 11 predicted proteins | sample Ectturendosymbi4_FD_19872 | JGI IMG/M metagenome (IMG submission 19872) | reverse complement strand
TCTGGTTCAAAAGTTAGGCCAAAAAACAGCTAATTGGTAAGGGGCTTTTCTCAATACTTTTGGGGGATTTCCCTAATTTATTTTAATGTTTTTTGGCCCTACTCTTGGAACCAGGAACGCTGAAAACCTATCCGGACCCTTTAATGTCCAGAAATGAAACCAAAAAACAGTAAAAAAAAAAAAATTAATGTCATTTAAATGGCTCCTGTGGGTCTTAAAGGGAGGACGGGCAAAAATGCTGATGTCAGCAAAAAATAACATAAACATCTTATCATCATATAAGCATTAAAAAAACAGACATCCTAAACTGAAATTTTTTTTTTTATTGCAAACTACGTACCTTCACGAGTCTTTAGAGGGTTTGAACAGCTCTCTAGCTCAATCTGACGACGAGTTATTGCCTGGGGAGAAATGCCCCTCAGAGTGACTTTTGAGGGAGAAAAATTTTGGTCAATATTTCGTTTATGAGCCATAATTTTCACTCCCGATATACTAGGAAGTCAATCAAGGGGTCTATAGATGCGGATTTTTACCTAGTTTTCAACTAAACTCTGAGTCCAAAAAATGGCCCATTGGGACAGCGCCCAGGGTCAGACAAAGATGGCTAAAATAACACAAAAACACCCCTACTTGTGACGTTCTCCCAGAAAACCTCAACGCAAAACAAATAACGTTTTTTTCGATGTCAACTAGAAGACTTGTTGAATCTGTAGAGGGTTTGAACAGCTCTCTAGCTCTAGCGATTTGTGGCCAAACAAGGGCGCGCCAACATATTGGCGCGCATAGTCATTAAAGGGTTAATCAGGTGAAACTTGTACATTTTTACCAATTCACCGTGGGGTGCATTTTTATTTCTGTTTAATCTCAAATATATTTTCAAGTTGTTATGCAAGTAGAACTCTCAGAATTACACTTTTGACATTAATTTCATCCATTAAAATCTGATGTTGCATCACATAAAAAAGTCACAAAACAATGGTCACCATTCGATCAGGTATGCAGAAATTACATTGTAGGCTAGGTGGTTATGTATATGCAATGCAGGGGCCAACAAGGGGAGATTGAAAGGATGCATTCACCACCTCATAAGAGGATATCAATGGAGATTTTGGTAAGGGTAGGGCTGCAGGCATGATGCCCAGTAGCATTGAAAAGATTTGTAGCTTTTTCAAAGAGCGGAAATGTGCAAGTAAAATATTTATCGTCTTTGTAATATTAAACAACTTAAACAAGACATCAAATCATGCTGTAAACCACAACTCTTACAAAATGCATGAAAACTGAAGTGTTCTACTGTAAGAGTGATATGCTTGTGCTACCAATGCGATTCAGCACTTTGTGCACTCTAACTGACAGTTCTGATAAAATCCAATTTATGTATTAGCGTGATTACTCTTGCTTTTAAAACACCTCTATAAGCAAGATTGGAAATCTATATTTGTAAAACTTTATTTCTGCATCGACCTGATGACTTTGTTGATTTCACACTAAACTGTCCCCCTCACATTTTTCAACAAAATTGTGATCATGTTCTGATGAACACACATTCTTGCAGATTTGGCACAAAATTTGGTAAGCACTGAACTAGGTAATGTGTAAAGGTTTTATTTCAATTTTTTAGGTTGAAATCACACAAATATAAATATTTTACAATGATGGATTACAACTAGGTAAAAAAATTAACAAAAATGAAACTTCACATGCCATAGCAACAGCACAGTTCAAGAGATATTATTACCTTGTTTTTACTGCATCAAAACCTTGTAATGAACTTGGTGAAGCTGGATTTGAAAATTATTAATATGACATAGGTATTGGTATATATCTTAAACACCAGAGCTAAACTGTACAAATAAGCAAGTGATATCAAAATATGGCCAATAAGACATATAGCAAATCTACATAACATGTAGTAACATATTTTATTGACAGGTTTAAAGAATTGTTAACCTCTGCCAATAGGTAGACTAATTCAATGTATACCTGAAATGGATTGGCAATAGCAAATCATCTTAAAACACTTTTTCAAAATAAGAATCAAATTTTGAGAATGAAAAACAGAAGCTGAAACAAAAAAACAAGGATAGTGATACTATCTGCATATCCTCAGGCTGTGGCATAGCCTACTCACTCATGATCTAAATTGTTGCAGCTTAAGCAAGCTTTCTAATTCAAATTTTTATCACAGGCTTTAGATATTTTGTGGTTCAATAACTCAGAGAAGGTTTTAAATCTCTTGTTATACATAATACTACTAGTGTTGAATCAGATACATTTTATTCAAATAGGATGAAACAAAATGTATTTTTGCAAAGGCACTACTTCATTTTATTCACGTAACAGAAAAATTGAACTATTTGATCAACAGCAAATGATTAGATGAAAAAATGCACAAATAATTACAAAAAACTTGGCAGAAAAAAACAGAAGTATTACACTTTATATAGAAAAATATATTTTTCAGGAACAGCTCATTATTACTGCAATGCAAACTAGCGTAAATCAGTAAGGTTTCAGTTCAGTTCAAATGGCATGAAGAAATGTTGTAGTTACTAATTTATAGAGGCTCTTTTATCTATCTACTATTCATTGTGGATATTTATCATTTGGTGAACATTAAATCATTGACTATGACTTGAAGCAGAGCACTTTTACTCATGGTAATTTACTACTTAACACGTTCCATTCCATGGTACGAGCAGACTCGTACTTTCAATCCCATCCCAGCAGTTGCCTCCCGGAGCGTGAACTCCTCCTTGCATAGTGGGGTGTCAGAGATTGCCTCCAGCAAACGCGAACTCGCGTTTGGCAGAGCGGGATGCCAGAGGTTACTCAAAAGCAAACCTCAAATCACAAACATAACTTTCATCATTGGTATTTATAGCCAAAGTTGCCAATAAAAGTAATATTGGCAAAAAATGTCCATGAAAAACAAAAACTCTCACCATTGGTATCCTTGGCCAAAAAGACTCAAAAAATCACAAGCTTTCACCGTTGGTATCCTTGGCCAAAAAGGCTCAAAAATAAAAAACTTTCACCTTTGGTAACCTTGGCCAAAAATAGCCAAGGTTATTTTTTCAAAAACGGGTGAAATTTGCATGGGGCCAGTGTTCATGTGACATACCAACAGCATTCCAGGATAACTTTTCAAGCAATGAACATTGCACAAATGTTTTTATTTGCTTCAACTTGTTGCTTGTGTGCGCAAGAAATTCAGCAACGAAAAAATGAAAAAAAACATCTCACAAAAAAGCTGCTCCACTGAGGTCATTGGTATTGTTACTCTCGCAAGAAACCCTTTTAGGGACCGCAGAAGCTAATATATTGACATTGCTGCACGATTTTTGCGATAACTTGTAAACTGCTGAATTTAGGCTCATCAGTAAGGTATTGTAAGAAAAGTTTTTTCACCGCGCATATTTTGAGGTATTGGCGATAGCTTTGTGGTGTCATTGGCAAACTCAAACAAGGGAAAAACTGAAAAAGCAGTGTAATCAAAACGAAAGCAGTGGGTATGTTTAAAAACATGTAGAAAAATCTACAAACACGTTAGAAAAATTCATTTGGCACAGAAAATCTCAGCCAGGACCCAAAGTTTGTAAAAATATTTATAAAAGAATTGTGCAAAATTTTTGGGAAGTACGAAAATGAATTTGTTGATTCTTTAGGGAGGTTTTAATTATTTTGCACATGTAAAATATCATATCTCCGGTTCCAAACACAAAAAAATCTGAAAGTTGCAGTACATTTTCACATCTGCGTCCTACAACATCCTATCAAATTTGAAGCAGAAGTAATGAGAATAAAAAAAGTTAAAGCAATAGTCAAAAAAACTTCTGACAAGTTGCCGAAAATTGAGGAAAAGTTGACAAAAGTTCAATAAAGCATTGTGAAAAATTTTGACTTTTCACTATTGTTTTTTTTTGCTGTTTTTTCAATGCTGCACTCCGAAATCCAGTATCGGCAGCGATTTTGGCGTAAAACCTAAAAAATCACTTTTTTTTAATTGTCTTTTTTTGCCGTAACATTGTTTTTCCCCAACCCTAAACCAATGGTAAGTGACTTGATATAGTCCTTGAAAGCACTCAAGGCCAGGTATAGCCCTTGCAAAAAAGCTAGAATGTTGGCGTGAAAGTGTTTTTGAAAATCATCAAGAACTGCATTTTCTCAGAAATTTGAAATGCAAACATACCTTTCTGTTAGACCCATCTGAAAGATCTCACAAAAACCTTTCTTGCAATGTTTTACCTATCAACGTACTTTCAGTGGTTCGCGAGTTATCGTTGAAAAACTGCCGAGCAAGACGATAAATCAGCTTTTGCGGTCCCTAAGGGGTTTTAAAACTTTTCAAGCTATGAACATTGAACCAGTGTTTTTGTTTTTTCAACTCTGTGCTTATTTGCACATGAAATTTGGCAACGTTGAAGCGGTCGGTCGGATACAAATTGGAAAGAAAAAGTACCTCACAAAAAGGCAGCTTCATTTACAACAATGGTAGGTTTGGTTTTCGCAAGAAACAAACTTTTGCAGTAATTACAGCATCAGCCAAGGCATTGATAGGTTTATATCTTTCCAAGCAATAAATATTGTACCAATGTTTGTAATTTTTCAAATTGTTGCTTGTTTGCGTAGAAAATTTGGCAACGCTGAAGCAGTTGATAGGCTACAAAAGAAAAAATATCTCGAGAAAAGGCACCTCCATCGAGAACATTAGTAGGTTTCAATTCTGAAAGGAACAAAAACACAGTAAATACAGCATAAACCAAGGCTTTGATGGGTTGGAAACTTTCCAAGCAAAGAACAATGCGCCAATTGCTTTAGGTTTTCAACTTGTTGATGATTTGCACATGAAATCTGGCAAAACTGATGCGGTTGGTAGGCAATAAATCAAAAGAAAAAAGCTCACGAAAATGCAGCTCCACTGAGACCGTTGTTAGGTTTGGTTTTTGCATGTATCATGAATCGCAATGAATATGGCGTAATTGGAATGGTATACAGGGTAACACAAAACTTTCATGAATATTTGAAGCACTGTGGATTGCATGAGGGAAAGGTATAGGCAAATCGGCAAGCCGACGTTTGATCTGCGACAAACGCTAGACCGACTCTTGCACTCACTTGCGCCTCAAACAATGGTAGTGCGAATTTTTGCGCTTTGACGACTTTTCAAAGTTGTCCCGTTAACGTGTGAAAATTTTGAGGATAATTGCCAAAAAACATACCGATAAGGAACGTTTGGCAAACCAATTCAACCACTGGAACGGAACATGTTAAGGTAAGAACGACCAGCAGTCAAACACTGCACCATCACTGTCAAGCAATGCCTTTTGGTCTGAAATGTAAAACTTAGGCCAGTTGTTCTTAAACTTTCATGAGCTGTCACCCCCTTCTAAGTTTAACTGGCGAATACTTAACATATCGTGACACTTGGGTTATGCAATATCATGGCAAAGCTACCTAGTGAATGCCTTTGCCCATGGCCCCCAAGGGATACCAGGGGCCCTGTTTTAAAAACCCTGACTTAGGCAAATATGACACTGGTTCAACACTTCTAACCTCAAATAATTATTTTAAGATCCTGCCAGGGCTGCCAGGACCAGATGGACCAATAATGCCAAATCGCACATCAAACTATGCCAAATAGCTTCAAAACAGGCCAATGGCTGTCTGTTTAGTAATACCTGCATGAGTAATAACAAACATACAATGTTGCTATGGTGCCAAGCCTAGAATTATTGCACATAAATAAATTAATAATTGTTAATCTCTAAAAGTACCATTTTCCTTTATATAAAATACTTAACAAAAATACCTGCAAGTGTTTGAAACAACAAAATAAAGATTATCAAAATACAAATATGCACCATACCATAGTTTTTAAGTACTTTGAATCTGATACACAAGTGTTTGATATATAACTGCAGCAACAGAGGCTTACGCTGCAAAAGTGCAAATGCCAAAAATACAACGAACTCTTCAAAAATTACTACTTTCAACCAGTCCCAATTGAAACCACTGGTGTTATGTATGGCGAGTCCACTGCCCCATTTTTGAGCGGCCTTACAAAGAAGCTTGTTTATATGTCTGGTGATCCCAGGGAGTGATAATGGTTCCACTAGTACCTGTCTCTAGCTGTGGTCAGAAGGAATGCTGCCAGCATATCAGTCTGTATGCAAGTTTGATCTGATTGTGGCTATTCCCAGTGTACTAACTAGCGCAGTGCAAGAAAAAGTGCAAATTTACTGGGAATCTAGCTTTGATTTCCCGCAAGCTATCATGGAGTTCTGTTAAACTTACTTCCATTATTGTAAAAGTTTTGTGTATGAGCTGCATATAAAATTTCTGTCTTTCTGAAGAAAAGTTATTAACATTTGAGGCCTGATACATCAGCCATCACAAGCTCTTATCCACCTCCCTCATTTTTCATTTCAAGCTGATTTTTCCTGTGCCGATGTCTGAAAGCCCTGCAATCTATTACGGTTAAACGCAGACAAAGGGCAAGGAGTGATTGTGTTGGGAGTGATTGTGTTGATCACACAATAGTGCAGGTCTAATGATTTCATTTATAATGGCTGTCGGTCCACACCAGGATTAATGTTAACAATCCTGCAATGGGGTTAATAGTACCCAATACACATGCTGTTGATTGGTGGGGCATGGGCAGAAAGTTCACACGAGTCAAATAATAAAGTCTTAATAAATACCTGACAAGCAACGCTTAAGATTATTTTTAGTGATCAGACCAGCAGCAAGCTAATGAAACTGAGCTTGCATAACCCTCTCTGATCACATTGTGACTAAATTGCCATTGGATATCGATTTGATCAAAATTAGCATGCCTTCCACCCAACTGACATATAGGATGCTTGGCATGACCGCATGCAACAATCCCAGCGACAGTGCTTACCGCTATTGTGATTCATGGAGGGAGTAGTACGCTTTCAATAGAATGGCTCAACCTTGGGATAATTTATCGTGATGGCGGGACTGCGCTTTGAATCAAACGGCTCGACTACTGAAAGTCAATAATTTGACATGTTGCGCTCAAGCCATTCATCAAGTATAGCTATAAGCATAGCGCTTAGAAAAAAGTTTCATGGAAAATAAAACAATTTGACTCAACCATCACATGAAAAAAAGTCAACTAGCGCCCAGTGCAAATTTGTTATTAACTGGATAAAACTTTCCAAAAGTTATAGTGTTACTGTGAAAAATTTCCCATGAGCATGTCAGGTTTCCAAGGAATGACATTCTAAAATTACCCGCTTTTTCCTAGGCTGCTAATCAGTATTACTACCTGCCACTTGCCTTTGTTTCAATGCACAGGTATTGCTTCCCAAATGTTTGTGTTTTCTGTAGGTTTTGTCATCCCATTATGCAATATCATTTTGCTCAATTGTGAACTTTCTTGACTACTGCACAGCCAATGATGAAGCTACAGTATTAAGATATGTTCCGCAAAACCTGAAACTTCTGAGGTTATTGCAGATGAGTAAAAAAAACTGATATGTTACATATGCAACAATTCCACAAAATATCTATGACAAAATACAGTCACAAAGTACCCACAAAAAAACTAATCAGGCTTTCCAGGTTCAGATGAACCAAATGCGTCAAATCAATAGTCAAAATATGCCAAATAACATCAATACAGTAATTGCCAAACACATTGAAAATTATCTAAAAGTTTATAGTAGGGATCGACGGTGTCAGTTCTACCAAGGTGGCTTGTACCACATGGGGATTGAATTCGTAAGTGTCTGTTTGTACCACAACTGCCTTCAGTTCATCATAATCCCTTCTGCGATGGATCAAGCATGTGATGCTGAAAAAAGGACAGATAATGTGAAGAGAGTTTGGTCAACACTAGGTGTCATCTAGACCTTATGATAAACTAAACAAAAGAATGTAAGCCACCCTTGATTGTAAGCTGCACGAAATTATGAAAAAATGCTTTATAAGCTACGGTTTACAATTGAATAAATACGATATGCATTAAAGTCATCTGCAGTAACAATTCACGAAGATACGCACAATCACAAACCCACCGACTTCATGTAACAAGGGTGACCTAAACTGCGGTTCAAGCCGCATGCATCTCTTTGAACCTTTGCATGCAGCTCTTCAAGTTTTCTAAATAATTATTTATTTGTTTTATATGTTTATTCCTATTGCGAAATGTAAAAATATTGAAAAATGGTACTGTTCTGTGATAATTTCCTTGTGATGAGCTGATAAGCACGTGTGTCAAAATTCTGTTTGCAGAAGAATGCTTACCTCTACGTGTGCATTGATTACCCTTCAAGGAAACTTGCGTGATGTGGTGCCCCTGCATGATTTAGTGCTCATTCTGATTGTGGTGGTTCTTCAGGACAGTCGTGATCTGTGCTGTCAAAGTGCACACGCCGGCAGTAATGCTCTCTCAGTGCAATTGAAAAAAGACGACACAGACCAGAGGACGTGATAACTGCTGAGTCATTACGACTGGTAACCAATCATCTACAGACAGCTGATAAATATTTACGAAGATATGCAGAATCACAATCTTTGTGCATTTGGTTGTGGATGTTAGGGTTAGCCTTAGGTTTATTGTTATGTTTAACAAGGTATTAAACTTAACTAAACTACTGTAGCAGCCGAGTCTACAGAGTGTATTCTGCACAAAGGCGGCGCAGTCGAATTATTCGACAAATTTTAGTCAATTTCTTGCTGAACACCAAATCGGAAAGTGGCATTAAAAAAACATCTAGGCTACTCGGGTTTAGCCTGACCTAATACTAACCCCAACAACCCTAATGTTTGTTCAATTAAAGTGAATCATCCATGATTGATTTGGATGATCAACTGCAAACTTCAATTACTACGCTTCAGGGAAACAATTGCAAGCAGGTTAACACAGGACTCATGAAAAAAACACATAGCGAAGAAAACCCAATATACCACCAGGATAGACACTGCACAACAGCGGCTCAACGCAAACCTCAGCATCTGTTTGAAAAGCTTCCCTCTTCACCTTGGTTTCAAAGCTCAAGAATCATGCATGACTGATTATGTACTTAACGTCTCACGCTTCACCGGTCATTGTCGCAAGGTTGCAATTTTACAAACAAAAGGTAACAGCATAGAGACCATGGCAACAGTGAACCTTGGCGTAATAATCAATGTTGCCACTGGGGTCAGTCTCATTAACATCAGATTGCTGCCTTCTTCAACATCAGACAACATCAGATTTTTAAGATAACGTTTCATATAATGTAAATGCTTCTATTACCAATACATAACAAAGCGCGTTAAACCTCGTTGAATCCGAAATAGAACGAAGTGCCGTCATTAAATGGAGAATTCAGTTCATGCGTAACGTAAAATACTCATCCCAGCGCAGCGAAGAAACCTTCTGTTTGGAACGCTAACCAAACAGACACGATGGTAAGAGACCGACAGAAACCTAAAAATTATGAATATAACTTGTTTTCACCACAAAAAGGAAGTAAAATATGGAAAACAAAAACAGCCCAGTCGACATCAGATTTGTTGCCAAAACATCAGACATTCTCTGAAAACATCAGATCTGATATTGAAACATCAGAATTGGCAATACTGGTAATAAGCACACCACCCTAAGCCCGAAACTGTGCCATAGACATTCCCAACTTTTTACTAGGAAATCGATTTCGCGTCAAGTGCTGTTACAGGCAAGTTTTGCCTGCAATAACTATGACTGTACAGAAAACAAACCTGCTGAAAGACTCGCAAGCCTGAAACAACCAGAATGGATTCAAAAGGGCTGTAGCCAATTAAAACCCATTATTTGGTCAGCTGACCCTGAACACAACGTCATTTAAACGTGAGCAAAAGTCATATGATGCTTGATCACGATCAGGTGAAATCCCAAGCAACAAAGCATCTCCGAAAGTTCTGGAAGCATTTAAGCTAGCCAATCATAAAACAATTACCTAATTAAGAGCCAATTAAAGCACCTGAAGGAAAGGAGAATTTTCAAAAATTTGGGTATAAAATGCGTCTCATCTGGACTGGAATTCAGACTTTTCTCTTTCTGCCTTCAGTGCGCAGTCCGAGGATAAGCTATAGTCCAGTATTCGTGCTTTAAGCACACTACTGACTATAGTCAGGAAGAGAAACTGACTTACTCCGCCTTCAGTGTGCAGTCCGAGGTTAGGTCACTGTCCTGCATTCGTACTTTATGTACACTACAGGCTGTGATCAGGAGTAAAAAGTGGTAGTCCGCGGCCTGTACCAGATACCATGTCAGTTTAGAGTTTCAAGAAACTGGTTTGTCCGAGCAGGATTCCGCCAGGCTAAAGTGGCTTGTCCGGGATAATCTCTGCCAGTATGGACGACAGCAAATGGCTTGTCCGGGTTAATACCTGCCAGTTTAGCTGACATCAAGCGGCTTGTACGAATGAAACTCTGCCAGGCTAAAACGCTGTACTGTACCAGCATAGCCTTCGTCTCGACAGTCGTTCAGGCTTAAACAATATTCGTGAGTGAGTTACATTCGTGTCTTACTGAATTGTTGATATTTCCAGAGTAGTCGCAAACATTCAGCTATGAACAGCAACGTTCGAAGTCTTAATTAATGATAAATTTCCCCCTTAAACTCAACAAGTGATGTCTAGCAAACTGGAAAGTAAGTCGAAATAAGAACGTGACAAAACGCAGTTTAATTGTTACCAGACAGGAGTGCAGACATATTTTTAAAAGGTCAGTACTTTGTTATAACTGTACTTAAACAATGCACGCTGCAATTAAATCATCTTTAGTTTATAGTAGGTTTATATTTATAAGTAAGATGCTTGAATAAGAGAACCGATTTAAATATATCGTTGATCTCTTAATCGCAAATTACTAAGATGCAGAATTAAGATATAATAAATATATGAGCGTTGTGACATGTCGAGAAGTGCTTGAACATCATGGAATAATGTACCTTGGTGAGTACCTTTCTATTTCGTTTGAAATTATGATTCATGACCAATAAAAGCAGTAATAAAATACAATTCACAGGTGTGCATTTTTCGATATGAATCGTTTTAGGTAGCAGACATAAATAGGCCTATCAACCAGACTTGCTTCTGCGAGGACGTACCTGGATTCAGTAAATGAGAACCCATGCATAAAAAGATTACTTCTGAATCCAAATCACAGCACTGTCACCTATTAGAGGTCGTGATCTGTGTAACAGTGCACATTTTCAATCCTGTAATTGTATTTGCAAGCAAAGACTTGCCAGGAAACAGATGAAAACAAGAGAAAGACTTCAAGACTTTAGTTTTCAATATTTCCTAGTGACATGCTTTGTGAGCAGATTTCACGATTTTGCCCTTGTGATACTTCAAAATTTGATTGTTGATACGTGCAGTCAAAATCGGGCAAGCACAGCATGGTAAGCAGATTCCTTGAATAGCCTACTTCACCTATCTAGCATAAATAAACAAAAATTGCAGGACAACTGGTTATAACTTAGCACATCTTCTGTAAAAATCATAACTTCTCTGCATGTAAGTTGCACCGGAATTGCTTGCTCCCGCTATATATATAATGGTGTTATTCTTCACGCACATCCCGTTTGTGGTGAATCGCACAATCAACGCAACACCACTGGAGAGGTTGCAACAACATCCCCTCTATTTTACAACGAACCACATCGATCGCACGTTCTTTGTGTGAAGGCTGAACTCGGCACGACCTCCACATCCTGGTCACAGCACAATTTTGTTGCGATCGGAAATCCCGAGCAGCATGTGCACAAAGCTTCGCACCGTGGCAGCAAGCAACAATAGAGATCATGCTCAAAATCTCTCTTACTATTGCTTGCTCGCGCTACATATATAATGGTGTTATTCTTCACGCACATCCTGTTCGTGGTGAATCACACAATCAAC
>JGI24159J19872_10010932_pt1 | contig 11905 bp, 8 predicted proteins | sample Ectturendosymbi4_FD_19872 | JGI IMG/M metagenome (IMG submission 19872) | reverse complement strand
GAGCCGCCTCGTCCCTACTCTCTCGACTACAACAGAAGAAGCAGGAGCGATGGGAGGAAGCTGTCAACTCTATCGACTTCTCGCACTCCAGCCGCAAGGCATGCAGAACCATCAACAAACTTACTGGCAGGTCTGGACGCTCCTCCTGCGTGTGCCCCGTCTCGGCAAATTCCATCGCCTCGCAGTTGGTGAAGAACGCAGGACACAAGACTAGTGACCGCAAGCCCACCAGGCTCGTCAACAAGGAGCTGTCGAACCTATGGAAGATTCCAACACCTGAGGGTCACAGTATCTCCGAACCTTTCAGGCCGGAAAAGTTTGCTGCTACCCTCAGACGCCTGAAGCCAGGAAAATCTCCAGGATTGGACTCCATCTTCCCAGAGTTTATACTCCACACCGGGTCAGCTCTCAAATCTTGGTTCTGCGACTTCCTCAATTCCTGCATGCGCCAACTCAAGATTCCAAAGATCTGGAGAAGAGCACTAGTAGTTGCGATCCCTAAGCCAGAGAAGCCATTGGGGGACCCAAAGAGCTATCGTCCTATATGTGTCCCCTTTAAAATCCTCGAGACTCATCTACGCTCGTGTCGAAACAATCACCGACCCACTGCTCCCACAGGAGCAGGCAGGCTTCCGACACGGGAGGTCGGCCGTAGATCAGGTCACCCTGTTGATACAGAACATCGAGGATAGCTTTTCAGCTAAAAAGAAGGCCGGAGCTGTGTTTGTCGACCTCACAGCAGCCTACGACACCGTATAGCACCACGGCCTCACCTGCAAGCTGCTGCGATTGCTGCCTGACAGACGCATGGTCCACATAATCATGGAGATGGCTAGAAATCGCAGCTTTACCCTTACCACCGGAAGTGGCCAAAGGAGCAGGTTACAACGCCTCAAGAACGGCGTCCCACAGAGATCTGTCCTGGCGCCCCTTCTGTTCAACATCTACACGCATGATTGCTAGGTCGTCAGCATATGCATACTTTCTGGACATGGTGGCTGGCAGTGGAAGGGGCGCTGAGCAAGGACATGGCGACACTAGGTGAATACCTCCAGACTTGGAAGCTAAAGCTCAGCACCACGAAAACAGCGTTGGCAGTCTTCCATCTCAACAACAAGGAAGCCAAACGTGAGCTGAAAGTCAACTTTAACAACGAAACCCTGCCCTTCTGCTCCGAGCCCAAATACCTCGGAGTAACTTTGGACAGGTTGCTCACGTACCGCCGACACCTTGAGTCACTTCACAAGAAGCTGACATCATGCGTCGCACTCCTGAGGCGACTTGCTGGCTCTGGCTGGGGTGCAGGAGCAACAAAGTTGCGAGCAGCCACCCTAGCCCTGGTCCACTCGACTGCAGAGTACTGCGCTCCAGTTTGGTGCCGCAGTGCTCATACCCACCTTATTGACCCCACCATCAACGACGCCTTGCGAATTGTGACTGGATGCTTGCGTCCTACACAAGCGGACAACCTTTCAATCCTAACAGGCATCCAACCTGCTGAGCTTCGTCACAGAGGAGCCACACTATCTCTAGGACGCTGTGACATGGAGCCTGGACACCTGCTCCACTCATCGCTCACCCGTCCATCACGTGCAGCTGCACGGCACCTCAAATCGAGACACCAATTTGTACTCGTCGCACAACAACTCATCAGTTTTTCTGACAACAACAACATACGTGCAGCGCAGTGGGCGGATCATCAATGGAATGCAGAGTGGGCGGACAACCCCACAAGACTCCGCACTTCAATTCCAGACACCGGTACACATACCCCCAGAATGACCCTCCCAAGAAGAGCCTGGGTCCAGCTCAACTGCCTCCGTAAGGACGTTTCTGCTCCTGCTTGTACAAATGGGGTATGGTCTCCTCTGCGGCCTGTGAGTGTGGCACAGAACAAACCGTCGACCATGTCGTTCTCCACTGTCCAATCCATCGACCCCCCTACGGACTACACGACCTGATGGTTCTGGACGATGAGACAACCAAATGGCTGCTCAACACCTGCCCCGATATCTAGGCGGGCTAGCAGTGGATAAAAGAAGAACTCGCTCAAACGAAAGAAGAAGAATGATCCTCATCTCTCCTCAAAACATGTCCGTACCACCGCACCTTACTTGCTTTTGCCAGATTTTCCAGTTTCTATGAATCCTAGCATATTTATAAATTCATCGGTGTTCTTTTCGTCCATCAGTTTCGTTCCACACATTGCTCTTACCATAGCTCTCTCAGTTTGCACCAGAACTGACACTTTGTTCTCCCTCAAACACCTGTCTCACTGCCGTACAGCATTGCCGATGTCACACATGTCCAATAGACCCTTCCTTTCAACTTCAGTGAGAAATTTTTCCCATATAAAAATTCCCCGCATTCTCTGAATTTCATCCATCTAAGTCTTGTTCTAGCTGTTACGGCTGTTTCACACCCTCCACTAGCATTCAATTTGTCATCCAAATAACAGAAAAGATTCACAGTTGCAACTTCATCGCATAACTTTTTCACAGGCTCCATTACCCTTTCTAGAACTTTCCTACACCAAGCACAGGCAAATTTATTTGCCAACCTGGGGGTGACTCTCTTGATCTTTGCGCATCTTCCATGAATCCATTTCCTGCAATTCGTGCACAAGATTGAGCTAGCCATTACTCTTTTCCCACACATGCCACATGGTTGTCATCTCTCCTTCTGAGCCGCTAACCATCACATTTGTCTTCCTTAGTTTAACCTTCTTCCCTTTCTCTCAAACGCCCGTTTCCAATTATAAAATTTCTTTCTTAGTTCTTCCATAGTTTCACTTATCAGAACCAAGTCAACTACATAAATAGGATTTCCTTCAACAAATTTTCTCCAGCATTGCTGTGATTTCATCAACTACGATTACAACCACCAACGGGCACAACCATAGGCGTAGCCAGGGGGGCCACGCCCCCTAAATCTTTAGCATATATCTAGTCATTTTGAGCTTAGAGACAGTATCCCAAACAAAATACTGTTCCTCGCCAAAAATCAAAAATTTGCCCCCCCAATGTTTTAGCCCAACCAAAATTTTGGGCTGGTTACGCCACTGGATACAATACTAATCAATGATATACTCCAACTTTAACTTATAACTCCTCTAACACTCTATTCAAAATCTAGCCCTCTTCTTCTCTCCATCACAAAGACTCATCACCACTTTCACCATGATCACTGGTAAACCTTTCTTCCTCATTGCCCACTCTTCATTACCTTGGTCGGGACACGATCGAACGCTTCTCTAATTTCACAAAAAACATGTGCAGATGTTTCCCTTTATCACGATATTCCTACCCTATGCTGTTGTATTACCGCCACATATCTATATTCGTCTTCTTTCATATATCTGCGTGTTCCGTGGAAGCAAGCAAACATGAGGAGCGGTGGCGCGGTGATTATGTAATAACTACACGATAGAGATCTTTTTTAGCCTTAACCTCAAAAAATGCTCAAAATAACATCTAAATCTAAAGATATATTAAACTGCACATGCTTACCAACTTGAAGGAAATCCAAAAAAATTAAATTCAAAATTTGTCAGTCGGCCTTAATGCCCCCCTTACAAATCCAATTAGCCCTACGCCCACACCACGTTGTGAACCAGTGCTTTAGGCATAACAATCCATCAGTTTTTATGTCAGTGGCATCAGCTTCAGTGGCAGATTCTGAATTTTGTATGCTCTGGCATGATCACGAGGCGCGCCCGGCAATTAAGAAAGCTTATCAATGAGCGAACAGTAAGCATTATAAAAGCCAACGATAGGTTTTTATTCAAATTTGCTAATGCCTGAAGCATTTTATCTAAAAAAATTTTATTTCAAGTATATTTGAACAAAGATTTTAGGTGTCCTGCTTCATAAACAAAGTTTTCGATCTGATCTACCCGAAAAAAATATTTTGTCAGCAGAGCTTACAGGGGCGCAACCAGCTCTTCATTTCGGGGGGGGGCAATTTTCATGAAATTTTATTCGATGACGTCATCATGCTTCTTCAACCATGGTACAACTTTTACGCAAACGGTCACAGACAAAGTTCTCTTCGCAACATTTTCAAACGTGAAAACTTTTCAGTTTTAATCAAGATGCAGACCGAACGATCAGTACAGAGTAAACATTAGTAGCCTGATACAAACACCTAGTTCCGTACTCAACTAATGCAATGTTTTGAAATTTTCGGGGGTGGGGCAGATGCCTCCCACTGTTTGCGCGCCTGGAGCTTACAGTTTCTTTTAACACGAAGAATAGTGTTTAGAACTTATGATTAGGGTCAGTTTTTTTTTCAATGAAGTCGAGCTTTTTGTTTGCAAGTTTATGCGGCGCGGTTTTTGGTAAGAGTTCCGAATTCATGCAGTGCGTTTCATATTCCCAATTCAATATGACAAGAGAAATTCACCTTTCGGTCAATTATTTTTTATGTTAATTTTTATGTCAATTTTATTCATATCAATTTTCATAATTAACACAGTTAGTCAAAATGTTTTTTGGTGCTGGTAAGAATCCCGATTCTCAACTTCCTGTTTCGGTTTGCAATCTTTGCAACTTTTTATTTAGTACAGATTATGACCTCGTGTCAAAAGCGATCGGTGAGGTAATTAAACAAAGTCGGACGAAATCATGAGAAACATTGTTGCAATGAAGTAGTTGAGACAAGAAAAGTGAACACTTTACCACCGTTTCCATTATGATGTCACCAATTAATCGAGGCTTCTCGATTATGTTGCATTACCTCGTAGGTTCGTAGGTGCAATCGTGTGTGAAGAAAAGATACGATTTAGGCCTGTTTAAGGTTAGTGTCTGTGGCGCAACTAGAGGTTTAAGCCAGGGTGGGAAAACTTAGCTGAAGGGGGCCACTAGCTAACACTCAGAAAAAAGTTGAGAAATGACAGTGAATCCGGACGTGGATGTTAGTAAAACCTTGAAAATATCTTGAAAGGTTATGAAAATAAATATATACGAGCAATTGTTCACTTTGATGCTGGTAACGCAGATTTAAGCAAAATCGCATTTCAGGTTAGCAACGGTTGAGGCTGTATATAACTGACTCTTCAGTGTATTAAGATTTCCGTTAGCAGTGATTAGGAAAAAATCATTGATTCGTCTATGCCTCACATCTTTTTGCCACTAAAGCCGAGATTAATAGCACCGAACGCAAAAGTGCTGCAAAAAGGGGGCTTGGCTTGAGTCAGTGGTTTTCAACCATTTGTGTACTGCGACCTACAGCAAACCGCTATAACCCAACGACCCCCATCTAAAACTCGAATAAAGCAAATGTAATACAGCTGTGTACACAAAATATCTACTCGCGACCCCTCCAAAAATGGTTCACGATCCCTTTGGGGGCGCGATCCCAGGTTGAAAAAGACTGGCTTAGGCGATACTGGTAGTCCAATCCTGAGAGAACCAAAACTGCAACAACACTGAGAAGGAACTCTCGCTGAGGGTTTCGCGTAGTTACGCTACCCATGCTTTACATTTGAATTTGTGCATCTGATTAAAGTTGCTGTGGATTGTGGAGGCGAGTGCTTCTGCAGAGACTAACGTATTATGTGGAGAATTTTGTCTTTTTGATTCTGCCGCAGTTTTTAAAAAAAGTTATGAAACATTAAATTATGTAGTAAATTCTGCGTTGGGTCAATGCAGCGAATTTTCGAGTTCTTAGCTCCGTAAAAATTTCCCCTAGCGATGACTTGCGCAAAGTCCACTGAAATCTATACGCCCTCACGTCACTGTAGAGGGCTCCTTTGGTTTGTTCTCGGGTTCAAAATTTTCTTCGGGCTTCCCTTAAGTAGGATTTGCTGTTGATTTTACAGCAAAAATTGCTTAATTTGTGTGGTTGATTGATTGATCATGAATATTGCAAATGTACCAGAAGCAACAAACCTAGGGTAGGACCTAGCGTCGACATCATATGTAAAAACAAATGCAACGAGTTGTTTTATGACATGTCACTATTATCAAACATTCCCAATGATCTGCAATCAATTGACTCCATGAAGATAAGTTACAATTATGAGCCAAGTAACTTTAAATAAATCTGATTGCATGCACAGAAAGTAAAGGATTTGTATACGCATAAATAGATAACATTACTCAGCAAACGTATCAAGAAAACTTTATGGATTTACCTTGTACATGCTAATTGTCAGTCTATTGCGTTTCACCACATCTTTTTCTTTAGGTTTTGCTCTCCGGTAATTGTCAACATAACCTTCTGCAATATTGAACTTGAAGTGATCAGCAGGATAATAAAAGACGTGACACGCTGTTAAAGCAGACACTCCTTCATCTGTCAACTTAAAATATATACAGAAAACCAAAGATTAGTAGTTTCCTACAAGTCACCACTTTGTAGGTAAACAATAAAGCTTTCAGAATAATGAGCTACCACAAAATACACAGGCTAGCTAATGACCAGATGAGTGGACTCAAACATTTTCAACAATTAAAAAAGTCTTTGAAGGACACAATAAAAATGGGCATATGAATGTGAAATCAACACCCATATTAGGTTTGCACTAGTGTATGAAACCCGTTTAGACAGCAGCAGCTCAAACTCTTAAACTAGAATTATAAAATTTAGTAAAAATCATTGTGTCTGTGCAATAAAAATATTTTTAGAAGACACAAGCAGTGTAAATTGTCAAAAAAAGGAATATTGTTATATCATACTAAATAGCTACTACAGCTAGCAACACATATAGTCTTCAACTCAAGGAGTGAAGACCGCTTAACGGGTACTTTTTTCTACCTGATTGACATTGGCACCGTAATCCAACAATGTGTTGACCACATCATGATGGCATTTTAAGCCTGCTTCAACCAAAGCACAGTTTCCTTGGTTGTCTGATACATTAGGATCTACCAATCCAGACTTTAAAACAGAATAGACAGCATGAGTGTCACCAGATTCTGCATTCTCAATCAATTTCAATGAAGCTATTTCATGAGGACCAGACACAGATTCAAATGACTCCCTATTTCCTTTGACAACACTGTCAACTTTAAAAGACACCACTTTTTCTCCATCTTGATGTCTGTAGGTCTGCTCAAAAAAACAAGCAATGCCATTTTTATATTTCAGGAAACCAATATTGATCAATGCAATGGTAATAAACACTCACATGCAATTGAATATCCATGTTTAACTTGGTGTTGTTGGTAGCTTCCAGAGAAGATTGTGAATCTTTCCGTAACATCTTAAATGATGAACCAAAATATGCCTTATCAAATTCTTCTTTAAGTTGCAGAGTCTTGGGAAGATTTTGAAAATCTTCACAATACGTTTCGATTCCACTTGGAAGAGCAAGGTGCTCAGAAAAAAGTGCATCAGCAAAGTTTTTTGAAAAAAATGTAAAAGAGGATCGGTCTTTGCTAAAAATGCTATCAACAAATGCACTTTGTCTGTTAAGCTTGATATGTTCATGATGTTCTTCTGGGAAATACTCAAGGTCAAAATAACTTTTCACACTGAAAACATCTTCAACTTTTGTGCAAATTCGTAACAGTTTTTCACGATGCCAAATACCAATATCTTGTGTAGTCTTTCCATTGCTCACATAAGTAAAAACACCAGGTCCAAATCTTTCATCATTCTTATACAATCCTTCAAAAACATCACCATTAGGAAAATTAAATACTCCATATCCTTCTTTCTGGTCCAGATAAAATGTCCCAGCAAATTTTGTACCATCAGGCCAGGTATATATTCCATATCCATGTCGATGATCCTTGAAAAAAGTACCTTCGTAAGTCTGAAAAAACAAATACAAAGCATTTGCAACAAAAAATACCAAAACTACAAATGTCGCTGAACAAAATATTACTTCGCCATTCATCCACTTGTGAATGCCCTGACCATGACGCATGTCATTGACCAGTTGGCCTTCATAAACAGATCCATCTTGCCAAGTTCGTTTGTCAAAAGTAACACAGGTGTTGCTTGATTGGTTTTCTTTGTTTACATCCAATGGTGCAATAAACTTGCTGTGGTCACTTTTTTCTTTCAGCTTGTGGATATTTTTATCACCATGAACCAGTGGTGATGTAGGCCTAAAACCTCCTTTAGCAGAATTAATTCTTTCACTACCAAACTTTGATGGCATAATGCACTAACCTGAATAAAAACAGGAGCATAAAATTAAGAAAAAAGAATTTGTGTAAAAAAACAGTATCTCATTTGCCTTCACCTTTAAAAATATTGCACGAGAAATGAAAACAATTAATGATATATAAAATAACCTAAACATAAAGCCTTTAAATGTGTTTTTCCATAACATTGAACCATATCTCCTGCAAATTCATAGCTGATCAAATTAGCAATTCAGACCTAGCATTAATTGCTGACCAAAGACACAAAGCATTATTTTCAACGTCCAAATCAAACTAGTGAAGCACAAAGAACTCTGCACAAATTTAGGGTATAATAACCAATTCCATAAATATGAAATGTGATGAATAAATGAAATTTTGTAAGTACTTTTAAGATTTCTCTTCTAATAGCTGCTAAACAAAATGCACTATCATGTAACTACTGTTTTTTTTTAACTGAGACATTTGTCATTTCTCAGAAACAGTTTAAAAACTTTCTGCCATTTTTTGTTTTTAGACATCTTTTTCAGACATTATAACCAAATTGATTTAATTTTTTTTTAGTCATTCACAAAAAATCCAGCAAATGATCAAAGAATGACTAAAAGAAACCTAGCCTAGAAGTTTCAAAGCAGTGCCTTTAAAAATTGAACTGATTTGTATTTAGTAACAAGTTGGAATCTTGCAAGTCACATAAGAAACAATGCAACAACCAGTGATTGAAATCAAATAATATACTCACATATGAAGCATTCAAGAAAACAAGACTATTTCCATTATTAACAAAATTTCATTGTTTGAAATCTAAAGATGGTACCATTTGAAATATGTTTGGTCTCAGAAATGAAAAACAATCTAATTGTTTAATACAGCTTAGCTGAGGACAAAACCTGTTGTTTTTCAAATTCTAATTATTTCATTTAAGTCATTGGTTTAGTGTGGTCTCCTACAAAACACTTTTTGGCAAAACTTCAAAATTTTCAGAAGCCATATCACATATTATGTTTATATATAAAAACAGATGCACTTAAAAATTGTATTTAAATTTCTGCTTTTCTAAGAGCATTTGCATTCTGGCTGCTCTTAGTGAGCCACTTAGATTTTAGAGCATATATTTTGTCCCAAATGGTGATTCATATTTGTTTTCATAGGAAATTTTTGTTTATTTTTTGCTTGCCTGCTAACTAGAATACATTTTCAAAGCCACTAAAGAAAAGGAGTATTGCTAAGATCAACTTAAAAGTAGAAACATATTCATTCAGATGAGGACTTGGAGAAGTAAAAATGCTAAGAACAATCCTGCAACTGGGGTCTATTCCTTTTGTATCCCAAAGAATTGCCCCAAGTTACCGGGGTTCTCTTTTACAGAAGTGGATAAATTTATTAGCTTACTAGTGTAGCTGCTAAGAGTCAGAGCCATTTCAACCACACTTGACTCACCACAACTAGGAAAACAAACATGAAGAAGCTTTTCAATCAAAACATAAACACCTATATAAATAGCAGTGATCATCAAATGTCTAAAAACATACCAATTATTTCAACAAGAGATTGCCATTTTCGAATCTTTTTGTGATAGTAATATTTAACATAAAAACCAATGAAGACGAAGATACTGCATCAAGACACATATGGCCCATATTCTTCGATATGTTGGAAGTTTGAAAAACTTAGGAGAGGATTAAAAATGTTACTTAGCATATAGGGTGTTTTAGCTAGCTATCACAAAAAGTGAATACTACACCTCATACACAATTAAGAAGTACTGTATTTGAATGCTGAAAGTACCCTAATTTCTGTGGAAGACATGTGTGATAGAAAAAACAAGCTTAAGGCCCATGACTTACCTTGATCATGAACAAGCTTACTCTTTTTTCTGATCATTTTTGTAGGCAGAAAGCGTTTTGCCCAACCATTGCCATACAGTTCGTTCTGCAGAGCAAACATTCGTTACCCCACTTTTTACTTCTTCTCCAGATAAGGGAACAAATGGCTGACTAAAATTTTATTCAGTGATTTTAACAATATTCTTAAAAGCTTGCCCATTGCTTTCAAATTTAGTACAACTATTCCTAATAAGTAATACCAAATGCAACGTCAGTATACAAAAGACATTGATATTTGCTTTATAGACCATTTTATCATGCACAAACAATTTCAGCAAACCTTCTAGGGTCATTTCCTTTGACTTTGTCTAACATTTGTGGCTACAGCTTGCTTATCACTGGACTACTAATATGACTCAATGACAAGAATCAGAAATCAACATAACTCATAACACCATGCCAACATTGGCTGCATATAAAAAACTAACCAGGTTTTCAATAATATTTAGAACTAATACATCTAATAGAGTAAAGTGGATAACCCTAAACACAGACAGCATTTTGTGGTTGTTTCAACAGAGGTCCATATGAACAAAAGTTGGAAAAAGAAATGGCAACTGCATTGAACACTTACCACTTCTCCACAGGGATCCTAGCACAAATGACTTTGCATAGCAATAGATTCTAGTGAAACCAGCAGGCAAAGATTTCATTCAAGGAAAAATATCATTTTATGACGTCTGGCTTCACAACAAAACCAAAATCCCTTTGTATTTGCAAAATACAGAGGCATTGGAAAGCTAAAGTTCAAGCAATACAAAACACTGTACGTTTAATCTGCATTAGCAATATTTATTCAGCACAACGCAAACATTTTACTTGGGATATCAAGTCAAAAATACAATATGATTCTTTAATTAAAATATAATCAAAAACACTATGAGTCAAACCTAACAAGTTTAATGTTTACAGCGTATGATTCTCTGAGCATTTTCAAATATGTAGTATATATACACACAACAACAATATTAACTCTTTGGCGTCCGGCTGCTTTCGGGGATTTTCGGAAAAAAAAACGCCTAAACGCACGTGGCTTTGCACGGGAATTTCTCCGGTATGCTCTACAGACCCAGTAAAAGTCTCAAAAGATGGGGCAAGTCTTCTAGTCTGCACTCAAAAAAAAATTTTTTGCTTGGTGGTGCGGGTTTTTTGTGAGTGACGTCATAAGTGGGGGACTTTTAGGCTACCTTGGCCCACTTTGCCTGGCCCTGGGCGCCAACTGTTAGGTGGTAGTATTTTGCTGAAGTTTTGCTGGAAACTAGTGTTGCAGTTGACTGCATCGCCTTGAACTACTGAGGCAAGCACAAGAGAAAGATAGCAATTTGGGGCATTAACTAACAGGAAAGCAACCAGCAGCAATAGAGCTTCCTCACTGAGTTCACTCTACTACTACTAGGTTGCACTATCATTATATAAGGATAAGAGAACTACCATAATTCGCTTGTGGTGACTATCACAGTGACTTGTTACTCATGGGCACCATCTAGCGGTGACCATTTATTTACATGTGGTGCCATCTTCTGGCGGCCACACTAGGCTACAATCCGAGCCTTTTGATACTTTGGATGACCTGCTGGGGTTTCGGGTTCAAAGTTATGATGTAAGTTAGAAAAAATATTTGACTAATTAGATAATTAATTAATTTGTTTATTTTAGATCATAACTTTTGAACCAGAAACGCTACAAAGTCGATCAAAGGCTGAAAAGACTCAAGCCTAGTTTCAAATGAAAACTTTAGCGAAACACTTTGGCCTACCGGTTGGGCCCTAGGCCAGGCAACATGAGCCAAATTGACCCCAAAACTACTTCACTTATGACGTCAGTCACAAAAAATCCGCACCTCCCAACCAAAAAATTTTTTTCGAGTGCAATCTACTAGACTGGCCAATCCGTTTGAGCCCTTGAACAGCTCTCTAGCGC
>JGI24159J19872_10010929_pt1 | contig 11907 bp, 4 predicted proteins | sample Ectturendosymbi4_FD_19872 | JGI IMG/M metagenome (IMG submission 19872) | reverse complement strand
TGATCAAATCAAGAGTAGTAGGCTATGTTTTTCTCCTTGAAGTTTTACATTCAAGTCGTTGAGGTGTTACACTATGTCAGCCAAAAATTCAACAGTTTCCCATTCTTTATTATTTCCAAAAAAGCTGAAAATGCCTTAGCTTTTCTTCACATCTTGTTGACTTCCTGCAAAAAAATTCTTTCCTAAAGGACTAAAATCTCTGCAAAACTCTTCCCTTACTCAAGCATCTTTCATAACTGTGCACAAAGAAATTTGTATAATTGTATTGTTTTCAGAAAGAAAAGGTTTCGTTCCTATATTCTAGCCTTGAATCTACTATTTTCACCAGGATAGACATTGTAGTGATGAGCTATTGTTGAACAATTATGACGAAACAATTACTTTGAACCAAAAACTTGCAGCTTGCGCAACTCAGGTGTTCACTGCAATTTAGCTGAACAACAGCTTGATCGACAATCACACAGTTGGCAAGGAGTAAATGCTTCAGAAGTACGGCCAAAAGCGCGAAATTTTGGAATAAAAACTTCTGGCTATAGAATACACCTGTAAGAGGCTGACAAGGTTCGGCCGTGGCCATCCAAAGGTCCGGATTCGGACCGCGGTCCGCCATTTGAGTAGCCCTGTCCTAATAACGCCTTTCTTAATATGTAGCCACATAATATCAATCACACATACTCATATTTATAAACAAAGCTTGTTTATCCACAAATGTGTTAAGCAAAAAGCATATATGTAGGTAACCTTCACAACACATACCAGTTGTGTCAGCAGCTAAATCTAAAGCTTCATTTTCTTGAAAATCCTCATCTTTCTGCAAAAATACAGTAAATCTTAGGATATGCTCAGTTTGATTCAAATTTTTATAAAATGCATGTCTTTATCACAGACACTGAGGAAGTTTCTATTATTGTGACATCACTAGAGCATATTAAACTCCAGCCAAATCAGCTGGAAAATTTCAAAACTTTCTTCATGCTTTTTAACACAGATCTTTTTTTCATAAACATGGCTTGTATGTGTGAACCAAAAAATAACGCTAATGTAAATGATAATCCTAAAAAACATCAGGATGAACTTCTAACAAGTCTACTGGTTGCAGCACACATTACATACAACTGTTGCAAGACACTATATTTGTCAGCTGTTGTTTTTCTGTTTTGAAAGCCTAAGCACAGCACAAGATGTGCTCTGCAACATTAATTTTTTTTAATTCACTAGTTCCAGATCAGACCATGTTAAAATCAAACTAAAACCACTTCACACTACAATTTGTATGTTTCTGTAAATGGCCCACAGTGCAAATCTTAGAGATACAAGCAAATTTAACATCAACATATTTGCTAACAAATACACTATTTGCACACTTCTGCAAAACTTCTGTATATAAGATGTCCGGTTATAATATGTACATAAGATGTCAAGTTATAATATGCTTCAAGACACTTAAGTATCCCAAAGTTATTCACACCAAAACTGATTATTGATGTTTGCTGTAAAACCTGTTTTCTTTTTGCTGAAACATTTCAGTCTAATAGTGTTAAAACTTGCCACAGCCAAATTCACTAGTCTATATTTTGAGACATTATGACCAAATTGACTTAATTCTTTTCAGTCATTAAAACAAATTGGTCTATGACCGAACAAAAACACTAGCTGCAAACACACAGCATTCTGTACAAATGTCTGGTGCAATTTCGTTTGAAAATAAAGCATATTTACACAAAAACATATGGCACAAACAATGATTTATAACATGTTGTAAGAGATGAGACAAGCAAAACATTTATATCTACAAATGCTAATCCAACACAAGAAGCAAAATAAATCCTTACCAAAACAGTTGGCAAAGCGATATCAAAGTTTTTAATCTTTCCTTTCTCTTCAGAAGGACATTCCATTTTCTCACATACAAATAGTTATAAATTATTATAAAACTATTTGCATGTATCTGGCAGTGTATGTTGTAACTTGATACAAGTTAACACACAAATTTCAGGCTAGATAGTTGCATAAGCCTACAGTATTTTATCACAATTATTATTCTAATGTAATATATGTAATTAACTACTGACAAACTTTAAAAAATGCACTGGTGAAAATGTACTAGAAGCTATCACAGTGCAATGAATTCACAAAAAACACACATGAGTAAAGCTGGTTTAATACCAATATCTAAACACTTTTTGAAAGTTATCAAGAAACTGGAAGTTGCTTAATGGAATTGCAGTTTTTGAAAAACATCATGCCAGTCCAACATCCCTCGTAAGCAATTACCTAATAATCCTCAACTTAAATTAAGAACACAACAAAATCAAAAAGTTATAGCTACCTATTGTATATGCCAAGTGATGTTAAGCATGCACATCTTGGATAAAGCCCTGAAGGTATTTCACATTTATATGTAAATTTTTGCATCTTCCAAATCTGGATTAAGATTGAGCTAGGTTGAGGGATGAATATTTACCCATAAATTCATTGCACAAGAATTGATTGTCTATGGCAGGCCTGCACAGTGCNCAACTCAAAAAGCTCAAAGGGCCAAATTGATCAACANAAATTTGCCAAGGGCTGCACAAGCTTATTTTGTTGTAGTTTGGAAAAAATCTGAAATGACAATTAATTATCTGAAGTTGTAAGCCACAAAAATGACAAAACTAAATCGATCACAGTTTATTTCACAGGGAAACAATAGTTTTACGTTTGGCAACTAGTTTCCCTGTGAAATAAACTGTGATCGATTTGCTTTTGTCATTTTTGTGGCTTCTTCATCATTTGAGCCAGATGCTGCTATCCACTGCTTGGCCGCACTAGATCTCAGGGCAGGCTTGAGCAGCCATTTAATTGTCTCATCATCCAGAACCCTCAGGTCGTGCAACTCATGGGGAGGTCAATGAATTGGACATTGGAGATGACATGGTTGACAGTTTGATCTTCTGCACCACACTCACAGGCTGAAAAAGGGGCCATACCCCACTTGCGCAAGCAGGAGCGAGAAAGTCTGACATCGGTGCAGAGGTGGTTAAGCCAGACCCACGCTGTTCTTGACAAGGCCATTCCAGGATGGGTGCCAGTGTCGAAAGTACGGAGTGTAGTGGTGTTGTGCAACCATTCCCATTCCATCAGTGATTCATCCAGAGCACCGCATGTATGTTGTTGTCAGTTGAACTGATGAGCTGTTGTGTGGCGGGAACAAATGGGTGTGTCAATTTGAGATGCTGTACATTCCCACTCAGTGGACAGGTGAGCGCTGAGTGGAGCAGGTGTCCAGGTGCCATGGCGCGGCGTGGCTGTGGCTAGAGACAGTGTGGCTCCTCTGCGATGAAACTCAGCATGTTGGGTGCCGCCTGCAAAGATAGGAAGGTATAGGACACATGTATCCAACAACAGAGTACTGTGCTCACTGGTATAGGGCATATATATCCAGTCACAATTTACAAGGCCTTGTTAAGGGTAGGGTCAGTGAGGTTGGTGTGAGCACTGCGGCACCAGACAGGAGCGCAGTACTCTGTTGTTGAGTGGACCAGGGCTAGCGTGGCTGTTGGCAACATTGTTGCTCCAGCACCCCAGCCAGAGCCAACAAGCCACCTCATGAGTGCGACATGTGATGTTAAGTTTTTGTGAAGTGACTCAAGGTGTCGGCAACACGTGAACTACCTATCCAATGTTACTCCAAGGTATTTGGGTTCAGCGCAGAAGGGCAGGGTTTCATTGTTGTATTTGACATTTACCTCATGTTTAGCTTCCTTGTTGTTGAGGGGAAGACTCCCGACACCGTTTTTGTAGTGCTGAGCTTTAGCTTCCAGATCTGGAGGTATTCATGTAAATGGCTGCCATGTCTTAGCTCAGCACCCCTTCCACTGCCTGCCAGTCTCTATCAGCATGCACAATAGCTAGATCGTCAGCGCATGCATACTTTCTGGAGATGGTGTTTGGCAGTTCAGAGATGTAGATGTTGAAGAGAAGGGGTGTCAAGACGAATCCCTGTGGGACGCCATTCCTGAGGTGACGTTTGTGGCTTACAACTATGGAAAAATAGATACGTGCAAGTTCTAATCATCGCAGAAGTATGGAAGCAGGCAGATTACTCAAGCTTGCCATGAGGCTAGAGTTGGTTCCGTTTTTAATTATCCAATGTCGGACTTGTGCAACATTTTCTGCAATTGGGAAAGCTCACACAGGCTGCAATAAAAGCTCTTGCGGGCTGCATGTGGCCCACCGGCTGTATGTTGTGCGGGCTTGGTCTATCCATTGCATTTAAATCGATAGCATTCACACAAATTGACCAGCCTCATTCACAAAGGATATGGAAAATAGTAATGGGCCTTGGAAAGACAATGACTTCATCATTAACTTAAATGTGTCTGAAAATCATAATCTATTATGAAGAAAGATTGTCATGAGCACAATATTGTATGTTGCAAAGTTATGGATGGAGTTTCACTGTAAACAAATAGCCATCTGTTAGTGGCAAAAGACAAAGCAGCAACAACACCACATTTTACTTGTTTGTAAGTAGTACTGCAATAAAATCAGGGATCATTTTAACACCTTGAGAGCTGGGGTTTGATGCATTTGTACTTGGAAATTGGCCTATAACCAGAAGTTGTCGGTTGCCTTATCAATGCCATAGCTCCTCCGCTGATTGCGCTAGAGAGCTGTTCAAACCCTCAAAGATTTGGCAAGTCTCCTAGTCTGCACTTGAAAAAAAACTTTTGGTTGGGGGTTGCAGATTTTTTGTGAGTGACATCATAAGTGGAGCAGTTTTTGGACCATTTTGGCTCATGCTACCTGGCCTAGGGTCCAACCACTAGGCCAAAGTATTTCATTAGAGTTTTCATTGGAAACTAGGCTCGAGTCCAAGTCTTTTTCAAGAGCCTTTGATTGACTTTCTAGCGTTTCTGGTTCAAAAGTTATGATTTGAAATTAACAAATTAATTAATTATCTAATTAATCTAATATTTTTATTACTTCAGATCATAACTTTCGAAACAGAAACCCCAGCAGGTCATCCAAAGTATCAAAAGACTTGGATTGTAGCCTAGTTTCCAATAAAAACTTCAGCGAAATACTACCATCTAATGCAAGGGTCACCAACATGGTGCCCGCGAGCACCAGGTCACCCGCGAGGACCACGTTGGTCGACCGCGTTCCTGTTTTGAAAATAGCATTAAGATGATGAGTAGGGCAACCAGAAGTCAATAAAGTCAAAATTTTTCTTCCGTTTTGAAAGTTGATGAAACCAAAAACCAAATTTCATGCTCATACCATGAGGGAATCCCAAGTTATTAGGTCAAAAAAAAGTCAAAATTTATCATTAGGTCTAAATTTTCTTGCAGCAGAATTTTGTAATAATAGTGGGTTTGTTGCAACTTCTGGCGTATAATGCTGTTTTGCCCACTACTGGACGATTGAATAGTATGTACGATATGCATGGTAAAGCAAGAAACGTGGTCTTGCAGTACTTGGTTTGGTAACTGCTCAATCCATTATGCATATAACGTTTCAACTTTATGATGCTCTCAGGTTTGACTCTACTGTGTTTATTTATGTACTTATCAATATATCCTCCCCAAAGTCAAACAACCAAATCTTTTAAAATTTCGAAGCATAGAGTGTATGAATATGCTTCTCGGTTAACCTCAACGCCTAAGGCTTGATTATTTGCAAGTTGCAAATGCAAAAAATTTATAGGTCAAAACAAAGTCAAAATTTTAAGTTTTTAGGTCAAAAAAATTGGTTGTCCTAATGATGAGTATCGTCACATAGATTAACACCATTAAAAATAATATAATTGAAGCTAAATTAAGCAAAATTTTTATTTCAGAAGTATGTATCAAACTAGTAGCCCTTAGCGTTAATTGGTGCCCAAGAAGTAGCTCTCAGTTTCAGAAAGGTTGGTGAACCCTGATCTAACAGTTTGGGCCCAAGGCCAGGTGAAGTGGGCCAAGGTGGCTTAAAAGTCCTCCACTTGTGACATCACTCACAAAAAATACGCACCCCCAACCAAAATTTTTTTTTCATTGCAAACTAAAGGACTTGCCAAGTCTTTTGAGCCTTTGAACAGCTCTCTATTGTTTTCGGTACCAGAATTACGCACGCTCAAAGCCACATGTGAACCGGTTGTTTTGGCGCGAACCGCTTGATTTAGACCAGACGCGAAAGTGTTAAAAGTCAAAACATCATGTGATGTCAAGTCAACACATACATGTTGGTATATCCTGAAATAGGCTCTATTTGTTTTGGTGTGACATTTTGTCAGATTGGAAAAAAAACATAGTAATTAACCAGATATTTCTACACTTCCTAAACTGCATACAAAGAAGACACAACAACATACAAAAAAAAGTTCCAACAAAGTAAAAGACTTAAGTTGAATAGGATTAGCCAAGGCAAGCAAGTGATACCACAAGATTTATTTGACTATGGTAAGGTTGATTCACATATAATTCTGATCAATGATCCTGATGTGTGTCATTACCTCTGAGGTTGTTCTGATCATACTCCTACTTTCCATTACCAGCTACCCTAGCCTCTCAGTGATTGAGATGGCATCCTTTATTTCCTGGCTTGAAAAAGCATGCAAAATTACACTATCCATAATTCCTCCCACATAAGCTAACAAATTTCACCTAAATTACTTTCCTTTGCTCAGATTATTCTTTGACAATGACAGAATAAAAATATGTTAACATGTGCTCGTTTTAAAAATTGTGCAAAATAATATGTACATGTTATACCTCAAGTTCAGTATCATCTTTCAAATCAATTTTTAGACCACTGGGAAATGATGACCACCCCTTTTGACGCAAAGCTACAATTTCACATTTTTGATACGGTATATCTCTGTGGAACTTTTTCAATTATGTGAGTGCAATTCTAGCACTCCTTGCTCTCTTGTTCAAAGTTAAATGAAAGGGGTCAAATTTTAAATCAATGTCCTTTAAACCATTGTATTCTCCAAATCGCCATGTTGGTAAGTACATTACCACATTCAATTACAGTAATTTACATAGATAACAAATATAATTTGTTAGGAAAAAATCAATAAAAAACACTACTTTTGTGGAAGGCGCCAAGCATTTCTCAGTTTAAACCAACTTGCATCATGAAGCATAAAAACCTGCAAAAACTAATTCATTGTTAACTTTTCACATTAGAAAAACGATTTAATTTGAGTAATAGATCTGTTTTACTTGTATGGCAATGTTGTGTAACTCACACATTTTATGTTGGTTACCTAATCTGGAAAACATAGAAATTATTTACAACATCTGTGAAACAAGCATGAGAACCAGTGTTGCACATAAAATTAATCATGAAAAACTGCGAAAAACTGCCATACAGCTGGTATGACAGTCATCAAAAATCCGGAGAACAGGCTGAACTTATGCGAAATACAGTAACTTAATGGAAGTTTTGTTCTATTATTCACTGCTCTTTGCTATTTAGTCAGATTTTCCTATTTTGCATTTGGCTAACCTAGCACATGTCACTAAATTAGCAAGAGCAGTTCACAAATGTGCTTGTAATATTTTCCAGTAGGAATGAACTGAAATCATGATTTTAATTCCTAACTAAAAACCTAATTGACCATGAATAAAGAGAAAATGTTGCTTAAGTCAGAGACAATTTATTATTTTGTTTCATAGCCATGATTTTGTTCAAGATGCATTGAAACACTTAAAAGTGCAAAGCATTTCGTGCAAGGTATTTTTAATTCTTTGAGCAAATTATTTCTATCATGAAGTTTTTCTAGTTCATTTAAACCAATCCTGCTGTGTTACATAAAAAAAATTAACCTGCAAAACCATTCTAATGCCAAGCAAATATAATATGATAACAGGAAAGAATTAAGTAGTAAAGAACAATTAAGGTCTGTCAAAATTTTGCTCATTTCTAGACTAAAACTTAAATCAATTTTGATTTCCAGCCAAAACAAAATTCCAATATATTTCTACTTACAAGTTATGCAAGTCAGCTACATATTTGTTAGAACCAGGATTTTAGGATGGAATCTAGGATTTGAATGTACTTGTGACCCATGTATGTCTGCAAAACGTACATACTGTATAAGCTGACCATTAGCACAACAGAAAAAGTCAAAATGCATCATCATACAAAAAGGGTGGCTCTATTTTACTGCTCAGTTCATTGCAACAAATTATGTTAACACTGCAACAGCCTTAATTTTTGTTCAGTTGATTTCATTTTTTGAAATACCTTGGTAATAGGCCCATAGCCATATTTCAAGGTTTGGGGGAACAAAAATACATTAAGGATACAAGAATTTATTAGGCAATAACAATGTACATTTTGAAAAACAACTGTTCTTCAGTTTCACTTTGTTCAATGTCTTGGCTAATATTTAGGATGTGTACTGACATTATACCCTATTTAATTGGTCTGATAAACTGTCGGCTTGAGGAAACATGCTATCATTTGCATTTCAATGTTATCATTACTATTTTGGTGACTACACTAATTCTAAGAAGAGTGACAGAGACTATGTCATTGGGCTGGTAAAAATGAATTGGCATAGTTTGGTGAGTAGTCTACCAACAATGTCACATTAGTTATTTACATAGTAAGTGCAGTGGGAAGGGAGTTTTAAAAGAGCTCAGTGGAATTGAACCAAAATGAGAATGTAGGAGCTGTGTGTTTACATGTGCTTCAGAATGACTGGGTTGGGTGTTCTGTGCTACAGAGCTGTGGTGTTCTAGTTAAAAATGAGAAATTGAGCTTCAGTCTTCTGCGACAGCAGATAAGAGGCACAGTAGTCATTACTTTTCACAAAACCCAGCTTGCTTTCAGGTTGATGAAAGGCAAAAACATTAGGCCAGGATGACAAACAATTCTTTGCACAGGTTACTGCAATGTTGCAGCATGGGTCAAACAACACAAAGGGATTATCACAATTCTACAGATACTACTATAACACCCAATTTTCTGCAGTTGAAATACGATTAGATTGGATTCCAGCAACTATGGTGTCCTACAGTACTTTTTGGAGGCAAAGCACCATCAGCAATTAGCCTACATAAGTTACTAGACCGTTAATTTTGTATGTCAATTGCAACAGCATTTTTCTGGGGACAATATTGACATCCAAAAAGTGCAGTAAAACAGCAGTCTATCTAGCATTCTACAAACAGTTGAGCCAGGTTATGTTACGTAGCCTACAAAATCTCACCACACTGCACAGTCACACAGCGGTTTGATGTCGTCATTGCTGCAATATGGATTACAAAACCAAGTTAAAACCAACACGTTGTACACTTCAAAACAGCAGATGTGATTTAAAATCAACCTTGCATCATCCAACCAACGCAGACGATATAGCGACAGCCAAATCTAAGACAGCTACTTCGCGAACGCTTTTACCAGGGAGTTCACTTACGAACCAAGCAACTACGAGTGTGCTGTGCCCACTTTCTGAAGAGCTCATTCGATCACTCAAGCAGTTGGTGATTCAGCAGTAATCGTATCATGTGACCAAGGAAGTGAACTAATGAGCTCACTTAAAGCACCATGTAAAAAGCCCTATTGTCTGAATGCTTCATAACATTTACATGGGAAAACTACCCTGCTGTACTGTTATTAATCTTTGCACCACTCCAACATATTTTCAAACCCCCTAGTCACAAATACCCTTGCATCCTTGCTTAGCTCATGCCTATACTGTTTAGTTGCTGCTATACACAGTAATAGTTGTGCCAGAATTTTAAATATATGTAGAATAACTGATAGCGTACAGTGTAGTATGACATGCAATTAGGCTGGCATAATGAATTATCAGTGGTTCTTAAGCGGAGAAGAGTGTCTCCCTAGGGAAGAGTCAATAGATTAAGGCACAAGCCCTTATGCACTTTGCAACATGAAAAGTCTGATCAATAAATAAATGAATAAATACATTTGCTTATGTAACTTATTGTGAGGGAGGCTTGAAACAAAGCACAATTACTTAAAGGGGGACGTGGTAAAGAAAAGGTTAAGAACCATTGAACTATATCATTAATTTAGAAATGAACAATTCAAAAAAATTTTTGAAAGGTAAAGTTTGTCTATGTCATAGTTTATTCAACTATGTGTCAGATATACGATTGGTATGAGAGGTTAATAAAGAACATAAGAATATGGAAATGATGAGTCATAGCACATCACAGAGTATGTTTTGGCGGGAATGCACAAGCAGTACTGAAGACGAATAAACACTGAAACAGTGCATCAGCAACCACAGTGTTTGCTCATCCACATACCAAAGTAGTATTGCATACAAGAACAAAAAATAGAAGCTTATAGAAAGCATCAGACATTAAGACTAAAAATGCATACCATTTAACAAATAAGTACAAATTGTTTCTAACCAAAGCATCAAATCTCTTGACAACATAGGTAACTGGACATTGGGGAAGACTTAGATTCTTCAGGATATAATGCAAAATTCTGAAAGGACTTTTATAGGTGATGCGGGGGCATTAAAACTATGTGAAATTTGCTTTACAACTGGCAAATACAAAGGCATGTAATAGGCATGAAACAAAGTATTTTTAACTGTGGTTTATCACTAATTGATGTCATCTCTGAGCATGTTTGCTGCACAATAAAATGATTTCATTTGTCTTTGGATGCAATTATCACACTTATGAGTCATGAAGTAGCACATGGAAACATTTAACTTGTACAGCAAGCTCAAAATGTATACCATTCAAAGAAGCATCTGGTGTATAGCAGTGTTTGTACTTACCTATAGGAAATACTAAGTCATTGTTTTTATTACAATTAAAAATAATTACAAGTTCAAAAGTTCATGTAAAGTGTTGAAGGTCACTAATGCTAGAGCCAAACTCTCATATATCATCAGCTAACAGTAGGTGACAAGCACACACAGTACAAAGAAAAATAATTCAAGGTGGTGAGGATAGCCAACTTGAAACATTAATTGGCTTTGTGCATTCACACTAATTTTTGCTCAAATGTTCAACAATTGCTTTCCAAAATTGGGGAGGAGAGCGACTGCACTTTTTACCCTCCTAGCTACACAACCGGTTAAGTGATTCACAACTATGTTTCACACATTGCATCTCACTATGGTTGAGCACAGGTGAGTTGAGAGTTAATCAAAGTAAACAGCAAATAAACATGGTTGAAAACTGCACTTTCTCACCCTGTTATAGTGAAAAGCTCTGAAAAGTAAGTGCCCCACTTCAGTTGCACGGCTTTGATTCTTATACCAACTCATTAATATTTTTAGTGCACGTAGATAAGTTGCACTTAATCAGTTTTATAACCAACAGGTTGTGGTTAGCTCTGTCTATGTGTAAGATGCATCCAAAAATCTTGAAAACACTGGGGTACCTTTATAGTTTGTTTACATACTATGATAAATTCTATTTATAAAATTACATACATATTAATATCACATCGTGGCTTAAAGTCAAACTGGTTGTCAGTGGTAGCAAAAATTAATGAAAATCTAGATCATGTTTAAATGATTTGGAGATAATAGTTATAAAACAAACAGGTTTGTGGCTTTTAGCATCACCTACGTAACCACTCCAATTTTTGCAAACAGGCACAAAAGTGTGACATTTTTCAAGCATGCTGATACACACTGGAATCAACACAGGTGATGTTTTGGGCAAACAGTTCATATTTACCAAGACTGCCACAGCATGGTTTAGGAAAAGTATGTTGAGTAAAGATCAAGGTTTTTTTTAAGGAAACTGTTAGGTACCCGATATGGACCTGTAGGGACCCAATTTGTCTGATTCTAGGAACCCAATTTTCTTTGATTCTAGGGACCTGATGATAATTTTCTTTGATTCTAGGGACCTGATGATAATTTTCTTTGAATCTAGGGACCAGATTTTCAATTCTAAGGACCCGATTCGGATCCCTAAAACACCT
>JGI24159J19872_10010928_pt1 | contig 11908 bp, 9 predicted proteins | sample Ectturendosymbi4_FD_19872 | JGI IMG/M metagenome (IMG submission 19872) | reverse complement strand
ATGGAACGCTAGTCAAACTTATCAAATTTCCTGCGGAACACCTGACGATCTTTCACGGAACACTAGTTTTCCGCGGAACACCGGTTGAAAATCACTGGTTTAGTGACTGCCAATCGTTGCCAGTGTATGGGGATCAGGGATGTGGAAGCGGTTATTTCGTCAACCGCTTCCGCTTCCACACCTATCGCTTCCGCTTCCACCAACAAAAAAACGAGAAAACGACCGTTGACCTTAGTAGACTAGGCCTTCTATGAGGAACGCCATGGATGCTAGTAGAAGAAAGGTCGGCTCCTGTGATCATAGCCAGACCTTTGAATCACCCAGGAAAACTACACAGGTTTAGTGCCACTTATCAATACTAGATATTCCTCATGCTTCCTTATTTTTCCCATGTTAACGGGATGCAAACAAGTACAGCGTTTAGGTTTTTGGCACTGGTTATTACTTTTCTGGTGGTTGAAGTAAAACTATTGGGTCTTGAACTTTTTGTTTTGACGCTGTTGTGTCTAAGTTGTTTCCGGCATCTTTTATGTGGTTAACTTAGTACAACGTAATATGCATTTTAGCAAGAGAAAAAAGCATCGACTCGCCGGGTTTGAGGATGTGATTTTGATTCAAAATGGCGAAGAAGTGACCCATGAGCCGCAATATGTGGAGTTCAATGAACAGTGGCTCAATGGTCCCGCCTAACTTATTAGATATACAGACGCTTGAGAAAAAGCGTGATTACTATACTTTGTAATTTTACTATTTATTTCGTAGTATTTTTTGTGAAAGGGCTTAAGCTATTGTCATAAAGCCGCGTAAATTTCAAGAGGGTGGTTTCCTACCCCAGATCCAATATGCGACTTGCCTGCTTCAACTCTTTCCATAGGTTTAGCCTATTCCATCCAACATTTTGGCGAGTTTTGAAAAAACGAAAATATTCCCGTTTGATTAACACACAAACGAAAATATTCCCGACAACAACATTCTGAAGCAGTAGCACAACCAATAATTTTTTTTGGACAGTCAATGACATCGTCAGTCACTGACGGCATCATGGGTCCGACTGTTCCATCCTTTAGCTTGCAACAGTTGAAAATTGATATAAAACCGCCAGTAATCTTAACAAGTTTGTTTCACGGGCCCATGGCTTTTTCGACCTCATTCTGACTGCGATACTGTTTTGAAGCCTCGTCAGAACCAGACCTAGGGCCCTGGACTTCTTACCCCCATAGTTACGGTCCTGTTCGGTAGAACCAAAAAAGAGCTGTGTGCGTTTGCAATCAGTTGCAAAAATAAAAGTTCTTTAAATATTGGGCAGGTGCTGAAAATAAGTATGAATATAGCTATCTAGAGGAAAGGTTTCTTAAAAAGCATCTCAGCAGTGTTGAATGTAGTTTATTTGAGCCGATCATAAAAGATATTCATGCGGACCCCTATCTCCCTCTTGTCACATCAAGTTCAACCAAGAGGTTTGGCAGTAAAAAATTTGCTGTTAACATTCATTGGATACATTGATTATATATTTTCTTCAGATGTACGAAAACATACCTTGTTATAGTATTGTTCAATTTTCAGGATTGATCTTTGAAATAACATTTCGTTTTGATTCACCTTCAAATATTTAAACCCAAGATCTATTTTCCATAAATTGGTAGTAGCCAGTGATAATAAACCATTTAATGTGTTTCAGTTAGCTGCTTGAAGTTTCATTAGTTCGATTTTTAATTTAAGGAATGGTGCACATAAACCGTGCAGCAATGTACCAACGGGTTCAAGCGTGGCTCATTGGTCCCGACGCATGGGGACCCTTGATCTACTGGGATGACGAATGAAATAGCCTATGTAACTTTTAAGATTGCAGGTATTTTGCTCCGAAAATTCCCACAAAGCATGCCACAACCCAAAGACACTTACTGGAAAAATTTGAGCAAAAAATATTGCACCGTGTTGTAGCTACGCTCGATATAAAAAGTGGCTCGTAGGTGCCGACTTTCCCCTGTGCTTTTTCTCGTTCTCTCGTGCTGCTGATATCGCACGTACATTCAGACTTATAGTGCAACTTCACCGTTTAATCCACATCGGGAAATGGACAAAAATGTTTCGCCAAATTACTCTTCAAGTCAAATAGGAAGCGGTAGAATTTTCCCGCTTCTACATCCCTGATGGGGATACAGGGGAAACGGCCGAAGCAATAGGTATAGTGTATTTTTACGAGCCGTATAAGATGCAACAACTACTTCGTTGAGGTAAATTTCCGGAGTTCAGTCAAGCTCAAGAACATTTGTCAGTTTGAAAAACAGTAGCTGGATAAACAGCAGGGGCGTGTAGAGGTGGGCGACGGCCCCGGACATCCAAGGAGTGAAATTACAACTAGATTTTTTTCGTATGGTAAGGCTATTAACATGCTGCATGAATCTGAGGGGGGTATGCAAATGTATGTTAAGTAACCCAAAACACTTCATCGTTATCTTAATTACGTGGTTGCACAATCGGATACTACAACTCTTATCTCCTACAATGCCTCACAAGCCGTGGCGTACCTAGGGTTTCCCGCGCTCGGGGGCAAACTCAGTTTTAGCGCCCCCACCCAGCCCGTTCATGGCAGCATAGATGCGAAGAATGAGTTGGGAATAAAGAGGCGTCGAAAGCTGACTCGAGTCCCGCAATCGCCTGCAAATAGTTGTTTCTAGACCCCTCTGAAAACTTCCTGTGATTTTGACGTCAGGACCTTTGAATCTTGGAAATAAAACTGTTGAGTGAAGAATCTAATCGTTTCGCGTGAAGCTATTCCCTCTAAAATTTTGGTCACGATTGAACGTTCAAACTGTTTTATTACGACACTACAAGTTGCGGTAATACATTTTCGAATTGCAGCATCTGATGAAATAAAATGCAAAAGCTAACCAAAAATCTCCCTGATCATCTGCATAAATATGCATGAATTTTAATGATATAATTTTTGGGCACAATATCTTCTGATAACACAGGATAAAATTGGCCAGAGTTGCACCTTGTTTTCTAAACTACAGGTTTGTCAGAGCCTTTTGAAGATGCCAAATCCAGCGCACCCGCTTGCAGGGTTGCGGAGCCGGATTCCCAGGGTTGTCCATGGGACATTTGTCTATCCCATCCCATAGCAATTTATGCCTATCCCATCTCATGGGACGTTTCCCATAGGAATGACATTCCCATGGACAAACATAGGGCTTGTCCATGGGACATTTATCTGTCCCATCCCATAGCAATTTATGCCTATCTCATCCCATGGGATCAGGGCCGTCGCCTGCGCGGGGCAGTGGTGCCCGGCCCCCCCATTCGAAATCTGTGCCTCCTCATTTCACGTTTCGCCCCCTTGTTGCTGCATATATCCAGCACAGTATTTTAAAAATGTGGGCCCCCCTGCTGCTAAATCCTGGCGACGGACCTGCATGGGATTCCCATGGACAAGCCTGCGGATTCCTAACATAGCAAATCGGAGTCGGGATATATTTGTCCGACTCCGTATGTCCAATTGGATCATTTTTTACATCACACTCCTAATTTGGGAATTCCTGTTGAAATGGTACAATTTCTTTTGATACTTTTGTTGAAACAAAGATTTCTTGCTGTGTACCACGATTTCCATTGATTTTAATAGCATTCCCTTCATGTTGAGGAGTCGGAAATTTTAGAAAGGTCGGAGTCGGATATTTTACCTCCGACTCCGCAACCCTCCCCGCTTGTTCCACTCCCTGGTCAGGTCTGGTTAGTGGTTACTATCACCGCTGATGCAAGCTGCAGGCACTAAGGGTTTCTGGAGCATGCACTCAGAGTTTTGATTAACAAAACATCGTAGGACTGATTGAGGGAGACTCACGAAAACAAAAGAACAGACAGAAAAATGCATACGAAAATTGAAGGCAAATGATTTTATACAAAACTAATAGATAATTATAAAATTGCAAAATCCCAAAGCATTTTCTTGCACATTACACCCTGAAAAGTTGACAGAAAATAAAAAGAAATACTGCGATTTAATGCTTTACTTGCAATTATCTAACTGCAAAGGAAAAGTTTTCTTGCATTTACTGTAAATTTGTCGATTGTTCCTTCAAAAAACTTGCTGTAAATGAAATATGTCACATCAACTAATCTAAGATCAGTGACACTCCGCGCGAGTTCCAGATTAGCAATTGTGTGACCTGAATTTCGACAATTAAGTCCAAAGAAATGCTCAGTTTCTACGCCAAAGTGATATAAAGCCCATGTAGCGGTAAGTGAAAAGTTCACAATATCTAATATACTCAACGTTATTACACAGCTGCAATTAAAATTTTGCAAAAGTAGTCAGCATTTATTTAAACATCCCACAAATAAAAATCATCATAACTTCCTTCAGAACCACACCAACTCCATTTTAACATGAAGTTTGTCAAACTATAAAAGCTCAAAAATTTTCCTAAAAATCAAATCTGTAATCGTAACAACCAGGGGCATGCAGATTGGTGTGGTGATTCCCGGGGCAACTGCTTGACCATATGCCCTCCACCAAACACTAGTATTGAGGAATGTGAAGAATACAGGCATTTGAAATAAGTAAAAACTAGTTTTGACTAACAAACAAGTTTTGAAAATTTAAATTGAAATGCATTCAAGGAGTATTTTTTGTTTTTAATGTGTTAGTTTTTTAATAATTCGTTTTATTCTGTGGGCTTGAGACATCTGTTTATAAGCAAATTTCTTCCACTCATAGGTAAGCTATGCATTGAGGAATTAGATATTGCTTTTATTCAAGCAAGTACGTATCAGATAGGCCCACCAAAGAAGATAGCATTTACGCCATGTTAGGAGAGAGTTGTCTGCTGTTTCTCGTAGAAATAGTATCTAAAAAGTAGTACAACCATGCAATTTGATGCATTGCTGCCCTTTACATTTTTCTGAACTATGAACAAATTGCTGAGGATGTATTGTTCAGTAAAAACAGATGACGGTAACGATGCGGTGCTTCATCTCGCTCAGGTCACTTGACATACATGTGCAAGTTCCCATCAGATACATGCAGCACGTTTTACTGGTCATTAAGAAGCGTCTAGTTCAGGGATGCAAAAATGCGGTCGCGCGACCAAAACGTGGAGTGCGCACACGTTTTTATCACCTTTTATACTTCATATGACTATGACTGCTGTATGACAAAGCTGACATGTGTGCGCTACTAACATTCACAGAAAAATTTGCACCCCTGGTTTAGTTATAAGATTTTGATAAAATGCACTTTTTGTAATTTCGGATGACTTATTGCCTTGGATGTCCGGGTCCGTCGCCTCGTTCATCTCCCCTCTGCAAATCTCTGGTAACAACATTGTGTAAGTTTTATCGCTGCGCTAAAAGCATGCGCAGTATAGCACTCTGCATGCACCGTGAACGCTGGATTCCCGTCCCATTGTGACGCAACTGTAACACGTTAGGGAAGTCGGAAAGTTCGAAACCCTGGCTTTCTGAAAGCGTTGTGACGCAGCCGTGAGTCAAACCACAAGCAGCGCTAACTGCTGGAGACAGAAAATCCGCCTTGAAACGTCATTCAGGTTCATAATTGCTCGCTTTGCGAACCTTGATGATCTCGATGAGATTTCGCAATAACATTCGAATTTTGTACATTGCAATTATTAGCATCCGCTGACATACTACATTTCGTAATTACTACGTAACATTCTGACCTCCGTTTCGCGTCCTCCCAAGTGCTGCACCCGGGGGCAGATGTCGCCCCTTGCCCCCCCTCGTTACGCCACTGCTCACAAGTGTAATCGTTAAGGTGGGCTTGTCTTAGGCTTACCATATATGAAATTGTTACTTTTCGTGACAACAAAAAAGCGCTATACGGCATTTTTTAGTATCTTCTGACAACTATCAATCCGGTCTAATGATTAGATCCTCTGAAATTCAAGCATTTGTAAAAATTATTTCCGGACACAAATTTTAACACCGAAATTCTGAACGTTTGGCAGCCTAACTTATCTGATACTAATTTGCATGCATTAATGCCATATCTAGTTCCTCAATACATGGCTAAGACGAGAAAAAAACTACTAATATATGCTTTACGCCCAAAGAACAAACCAAATTCTCAAACTGCACATTAAAAACAAAACGTACTTTAAAATTATTTGGATTTAATTTTTTTAACTTGTTTTTTGTCAGCACCAGTCTTTCCGTATTTCAAATGCCTTTTTTCTCGCATTCTCAATGGTAATGGTTTGTTGTTTCATATGACTCAGCTAACAAATAGAAGCAATACAAAAATCCATCGTACACTAAGTAAACCAACCACTAGTGAACATTAGAGCAAATGAAAACACAATGTCATGATAGCTGATCAATGTAAACAAAGAATGGCACTACACAAACAAAGTGTCATATAGGATTGGTGAAGGAGCATGACGGTCATCTAATCAACCAACCATGTTTATCACTTTGGCAAGTGTTGAAAAACAGTTGGAGATCAAATTAGCAAAGTCAGGGAACTAGAATTTGGCAAGGCACGCACCCGAACACCAGTTACTTACACCAGGGGTCTCCAGACTTTTTTGTCCCAGGGCCACATAAGCTATAACACAACAGTTGGAGCGCCGGACATCTTCAGTAATGTTATTGTTTTGGGATAAATTATCGTAAATACAGAAAACCTCGGTTAATCTCGATCTTCGCCAAAACCGGAAAAATTGGTGGTACGAATAATTTCTAACGTTTTTGTTTAGAAAAATCCTCGGTTTATCCGTTTTTAATCCGGATCTTTGCCAATTCCGCATAAAATCTGCTCTTTTCACATCTCGTAATCCGAATTTTTCTGTACTTCCACGCTGCAGTGTTCGTAAGTGCAGTGACTGGTCTCTAGGAGAGATTCGGCAGCTTTCAGACGCAACACAAGCGTGCTCACGATCACCATCGAACGTTCAGATTTAGAATTATGGTAACGGCCGCAACTGCGCGCAATATTTGACTGATTGTAGAGACGATTAATACGTCACACAGTCATAGCCCTGGCATGGAGGACATTACCATCACAATAGAGGGATTCCTTATGGACCAGTCGCAGAAATCTCTGCGTCAGTCCAAAATCCCGGATTTCTTCCCATCTAGATAATCTAAAATTATGAACTTAAGATTGCTCATATCTGCCTGGATGTGGCGATTACTAGTCTGATGTACCATTGTATATATATCAAAAAATCATTTTGCTTCTGCGAAAGTCTACTGTTATTTTACCGATATCTCAGTACTTGGATGACGTCAGGCTAGAAACTGCCATCTTCGGTTAATCCGGATCTTCGCCTAAACCGGATAAAATCGTCGGTCAAATCGAATCCGGATTAACCGAGGTTTACTGTGTATCATTTTTTCATTATTGACAAAATGTCTTCGCTGGCCGTGGATTGGAGATCCCTGATTTAGACAGTTGTACAGGCCCGTAGCTAGGTCATAAGGTTTGATGGGGCACAAAACATTTTAAGGGGGCAAAGCTTTTGTTTTTGTGTTTAATGAAATATTTTCTAGGCACAACAAAATTTGGGGGGAATTTCCCCCGAATGCTCTCCCGTGGCTACGGGCCTGCAGTTGTACCGTATCACATCACTGATGGGGATGGTAAAATAACCGAAGCAACAAGCTGACTGTGTAAATACGGTGAAGAAAATGAACAGGGTCGTACGCAGCGCAGAATACTGCAGTAAAAATGCACCCAGGCATCAATATTACAGTGGAAATTGAAGTTTAAGCACAGAACAATTGCAACGGATAATGGTTGCAGTGCTGTTGAAATTGAAGCGAACACACCCACAATCGCAGCGCGCAGCAATCGCCTTTATTCGGTTGGCCTTGTTGAAACTTCGTAGGCTGGAGGTGGAGGAAGACCGTCTTGTATTGTTTCGTAAGTTCCAGTCGCCTGAATAAAACGCGTACAAGCAAGCTTAAATAGGGATCATGCGCCTGAAAAAGCTGCGTAGCGGTGCAAACGTAGGCTTGAATTTATGTTTTGCATTACGTCTACTAACCTATGCAAAAGTGCACTTTCTACCGATGCTGCTTTGTCGTTCCGGCGCGGGACCCACAGTATTTTTTAAGCGTAGGCTACAGGGCTCGTGGGCAGCGAAAATCGAAGTGAATTACGAGATTTTAACACCCTCATTCATCATAATTCGTTCTGGAATCGTAACAGTGATCATTCTTTTTCGGTAAGTTTTTTCTAGTTCTTTTTTTTTCCTTAAAAGCTACTTAAGGCAGAGAGGGTTTAAGTTTTGAAGCTGTTTTCTGTTTCAGTTGTAGGCGTCTCGTACTAGGAAGGTCAAGTTTTAGTAGTTGCTGCAAGACGGGGACTGAGTCTGCCAGAAAACTTTGGGGGACAAACTTTGTGTGATATGCATGTTGTTATGCACATCACATAAATAATAATATAATATTATTGTTTGCGTTGCGATGAAGCCACCATTTTCACATAACCGTAGTACAACCTGTTTGTCAAATTGGCAAATTAAAGATGGAAATGACATTTTGGGGACTATGGCCCAAGCCCCCTGGCCACGCCCACGGTGTTGTCGCAGTTGCATGGAGTACTGTGCTAGTACTTGACAATGATTACTAGGTATTTGCTTTACTAAGTACACAAAACTTTTGTATTAACACTTGCAGAGTTCTTTGTCAAAGTAAACAAAACAAACACAACACTTCAATTATTCTTTGAAAAACAAACCATACATTAAAAGTAAAAATTACGAACATGTATCTCTAAGATTCCATTAACTGGCATGGCTGCGCCCTACAATGACCCAAAAATACGCCTAAATCATACCGGTGTTCGTCATGAACATCGAGATATTATTTAAATTTTGCCAAACACACGACACCTTGCATCATTGGACCTTACAAATTCCTTGGCAATATCTTGGCAGCGAAATTTGTACTACTACATTATTTTTCTCACAAAATATTGGGGGGACAAAAGATACAGTGTCCTTCTTGTCCAAAAGTTGGGGGGACATGTTGCCCCTTAAAATCGGTCCCTGCTGCAAGATACGGTTCGATAGTTGTTGCGGTTTCAATGGTTACTGCCGCTTGTCTTCTGAAGGTTAAATTTAGTAATTGCAAATGTGTGATGCTTAGCCGGTCTTTTATAAGTGTTATGCATTTTCCCTCGTAGAGATCTGATGAAACAGCCTCTTCCCTAATTTGCTTATTGACCTCAGGATTTACTTAACCATCCCAGTGACCGTGGCATCCGGAGAATGGAGTTTTTCTAAACTAAAACTAATTACAATTTATTTGAGATCATCACTCCAACAAGAGCGCCTAAATAGTTTCGCGATTATATCCATTGAATACAAAATAAGCAGAGGCTAAAAATTGGACAAATTGTGAAGGGCTTTGCTGATGCTAAAGCACGAAAAATAAGCTTCTCTTAGCAAATGCATCTTTGCATCGTAGAATATAATAGGCTAAACAGGGCTGTGGACCCGGAACTCAAATTTCAGGCTCCGGCTCTGGCTCAAGACATCTGAAGTTTTTGGCTCCGGCTCCAACATGCAAACATTTTTGGCTGCGGTTCCAAAATGACTTGATCCATTGAAAATTGAAAACCATTATCTTATTTGTACAATTACATTATTACACAAGCACAGATCAAGTGAGGCGGAATGAATCATAGCCTATCAAATAGGCCCTATTTGATGGCAAGTGGGACGCGTGCAAAAACATCTATGGGCGTCGGAAGGAGTTTTTCCAGTAGGAGGCAATAGTGGATTTTTCCAGGGGGGCCAACAGCGGTTCATTTTACCAACTCGAAACTAAGAGAAAAACATTTTTCTACTAAAAAGTTGAAATGAAAATATCAAATTTCAAAATTCAGAGGGGAGACGAGGCCCACCTTGCACCTCTCTTTCCACGCTCAATAAAACGAGGAAAATTATGCACACATACGGCAACCGACACTCGTCCCGCATTAAGTTAACTTGCCCCACAAATTAGGGCTGTGTAACCGGAACCCAAATTTCCCGGCTCCGGGTGCAATCATCCAAATTTTCTTGGGCTCGAGCACCACAGTCCTGGCCTAAAGTGCGCTGATTGGGTTTGTGTGTTCTCCCGTGTTATTGTTTTGCTTGTAGCTGACCTATCTGTTTCATTCGGCTTTGCCATTACTGTGCAGGTGCTACAATGAAAAGGTGCATTGTAGTTTTGTGTGATGTCCTGCAGTTGCGCTTTTGCGTTTGTTGGTGTTTCGTAGCTAAGCTGTTACAGTATGTCTTATCTTTGCTGGCTAATGATATCAAGCAGTGTTGCTAAATTTCATTTAACACATGGCCAACTGGCCAGCTGACCTGCCGCACACAGCGGTAGGTACCTGACCAGAAACTTATAGATTAATTGGGTGTTACGGAGATGTCTGTGGAACGGGCGTGGAAAGTCTCTGGAGGGATTGAACTGGGGGCATGCCCCCAGACACTCCAGCTTGGCATTACCCTTTCGGGCTTTGCTCTTTCACATCACTCATAATTTCTATCATGATGACTTGATGCCCGTCCTCAAAAATTTCTGCATCCCCCATGCGTGGCGCCCCGCAAAAGTGCTTCCAATCGGACCCCGCACTTGCCAAGGTCGGCCCTGACCATGACATGATGACGGGCCCCCCATTACCAGTTGATGCCCCGCAACTAGATATAATACTTTTGTTATTTGCTTCCTCCCGAAAGAACCTGGCGACACGCGCGTTCCACACTCGATCTACAAACAGAATCCTTTTCGGTTTCATAATTATTAGAATAAATAGAAAAATGGATCAGGTTAAACAGACCAGTAGGATTCTGATTTATTTAAAATACAAGACTCACGCGCATTTCAAGTCGTCTGATTCACTTCATATTTATATAGGAATATTTATTTACGAATTTAAATTAATAACAGGTTCTTAATAAACATGACGGCAATCCGACATAAATCTACGTAAACCTTTACCTCGGGAGCTGTTGCAGTGAGATGAACGTACCCGTTTTCCTCTGAAAAATAATATATAACGTACTGATTACGGTGAGTTCGGATATCACTAATTTTTACTATCCGGATAACGGATATTTTCCGTGTATTTGGATTTTAGCTAACAGGTTAGCCGTTTAATAACCACTAATTGTTAGACAATTGATATCACGAGATTTGCGTGATAATTTGTTTTTAAAATCATGACACAGTTTTATGGTAAATATACACACAAGCACTGTACGAGCGTACATGGAAAAAATGCATTTTTAACATTTACTGCTTCTGCAACGCATTCCTTATGAAGCACATGGAAATGGAAAAAATGCATTTTTAACATTTACTGTTTCTGCAACGCATTCTTTATGAAGCACAACGCAGATTCCACCATACAACGCGAAAGCACTCTTCTGTAAAAATAAGATTGTTTTTAGTAGAACGTAGGTCACCCGTACAGTTTCCGAAAATGAAGGCTATATCCAAACTCAATGAAAAAACGCAAAACGCCTTAGTAACGTTACATTTTTATCCGGTTAACCAACACGATTTTATCCGTATATCGCATTGCAAAAAAGCTCTCGGTAATCGGTTGACCGTTATCCGGATAATTCAACCCTAGTTCTGACCGACATACACAGTACTTTGACGGGAATAAGAACTTTTTATCACACTAACTGTGTCGTTCAGGAAAACCACACGTATTGCAGTCAAATGTCATGCAGTGTAGCTTCCTGACGCTCAAATTAAGGCCCGGCCCGGCCACGGCCTAGCAATTACTCCAGGCTCGAAAAACACGGCCCGGGTAATTACTCCAGGCTCGATACAATCAATCAATCAAGGGGAACGTCGCTTAAGGACAACACGCAAACAAAATTACGCAGCGATTCTGCGAACGTTACATACCGGCCCCAAAATGATTAAGGCGGAG
>JGI24159J19872_10010927_pt1 | contig 11908 bp, 8 predicted proteins | sample Ectturendosymbi4_FD_19872 | JGI IMG/M metagenome (IMG submission 19872) | reverse complement strand
ACTGGAGGGGCCAGTTTTGCAACAAGGGGAGCTGTCAATGATCTGTGTAGGACTTTCAGAAAGAGACCTGAAAAATTTTGGGGGGGCCACTGGGGGCCAGGCAAAATTATGGGGGGGCAGTGGCCCCCCTGGCATCCCCCTAGCTTCGCCCCTGCACAACAGAATGACTTCTTGGAAAGCCTCAAGCAACAGGTGGCGAAAAATATTCTTTTGACTCTTTAGTTTAGCCAATATGGGGGATGGTTGAACTTGCTCGCCCGTCTAAGTTACCCATTTCCTAGCATACTGTTCTGTTATACTCTATCATAAGTTAGGTGAACAAAGTGCAGATATATCCAGACGCACAGCAAAACACTTGAACTGATTGAAAAACACGATAAGCACGTTTTACAACTTACGCCTGGCTGTAATTGATTTTACTAGCCATTTATTGCTACGCCAATCTCCTCGCTACAGTCATATTTCCTTATTGCAACAGAACACACATACCAACATTTTTTCACTAAAGTTTCGGACCTAAGGTTTTAAAACACCTGATAACAAACTGTCACGTGTTATGCCTACGGAACAACATTTGGGCAATGCTGTAGCAAAGGCAATGACGATTTATTTCAAGACAATTTTGCTAATGACAACACGTGCAGTTGGAGAGATTTCTGACTGTTCACGGCGAAAAATAATTACGCTAAACTTAATGGCAACTTGTGATTAAAATTCCCAATCGTCGCGAAAGTCGATACGATGATTTAGTGGTAGTAATATTTTAATTGCTTGGCCACTTTCGGTATCTTCAAAGAAGCTGAAGTTTTTCCTCTTAACAAATGGAGTTTGACCGATTGAGTATTTTCCGATGGGTGTATCAGTATTGGTCGCTTTCCACTATAAGTATAGTAATAAGAACTAATGCATACTACAAGAGAAAAGTCCAAAATCCCGGTCGTGCTGATGTATACAGGCTGGCAAATGGTATTGCGTGATGTCCCTTATTTGGCGCTGCTCGTGCAACGACTGGATTAATCAACCTAGAAAATTACTCAGTGCAACAATTATTCCATTCCTTCATCTTCTTTCAAACATTAGGCTCAAAAAAACATCTGAAAATTTCTAATCTTCGTCAAAACCGCAGTGCTTGAATCCCAACCAGTGGCACTCTCCGTGGGCTTGGATAGTTAGTGCAGTGAAGCGTTGCACAGGACGATATTAGTTTGATTATAACATCACCAGTCCGACGTCATGTGTTTTATAACCTTTGTTATGAACCACGCAGTAGAAAGTGCATCAAATGCTGATTTTGGTTAAAGTAGCAAAAATAGTGTTTGTTTTTGGAATGAATCCAAACTTTGAGTATATTCTACCTGCAGAAATCTCCCCCCTGAAAACTGAATTTGCCCCCAAAATCTGATAAGTCACAAAATCGCCCACGTTGAATACCACTGCTTTACACAAACCAAAGCAATATATTTTAATTTGAAACTCGATATTTGGTTCCAATTCAGAAACAAATAAGATTGATTAATTGTGAAGAACAAGTCTATTGGGTCTCGCGCAGTGGTTCCCAAATTGGGGGTAAATTACCCCCGGGGGTAATATGCAATTCTTAGATGGGTAACGCGGCACCAAAAACACCATGTTGCTCGGTATTATGAGTGATCACTGCAGAAGAAATTTTCGACCTGACATACGAAAAATTATTATTGAAGGTAATAAAACAGAATCGCTACCTTGATTTGGGTAACGGTTCGAACAAGTTTGGGAACCACTGGTCTAGTGAGTTCTAAGAAGAACATTTGTGTACCTTCCCTGCATGTCCGTATTCGTACGGAGCGGGCTCGTTAATAGAAGCAACGCGGATCTGGAAGAACAAAAGGGCTGTTTCGTTGCAGGCTGCGAGATACTGTCTCAACTGAATTCAACAGACTATGCGAAAGTCGTAAAGCTTATCAAGCATGCCATCATCAGCACCGACCTGGCCGTATACTTCAAGAATAGGAAAGCGTTCTTCGATGTGGTGGACTCGGGCGAGGAAGATTGGTTTAGCAACGATACCCATCGACAGCTGCTCAGGTGAGACACGACCGGCGAACGCGATGAAAAGTAGTGTGAAAAATAACGAACGTAAATGCATTCTCGCTGTCAACGCTGTTGCAGTGTTGCAAGTCAAGTCGGGCCGAGTTCGGGCGTAAGTTTGTCAAAATATCTCGGGCCTGCAAATTTGTTCGCAGCGACGGACGCTTTTGTCGCCAGTTGCTGTAGAAGCAATCGAGTTTATTACATCCTCAATAAAAAAACATAATATTGTGAATTTGGTAGTCATGTTTACATTGCTACGCCACCGTTAACCCGCAGTTGCGCATATCTTGACTCATTCGGTAAATTTGGCTTTCGGGCCTAAATCGGGCTTCAAAAATAATTGTCAGGTTCGGGCTTCAAAACGAGACCCGTTTAAAACTGCGCTGTTGAAGGAAGCGAATTTTTAATACGTTTACTTGGTAAATCAGAAAAAGAACAAAATGTGTTTCAAACCGAAACAAGGTTGTAGTCAAGGTGCAGCGCGTTTTCTTACATTTTTGAGCAAATAAAGAATATGCGGTACTTTTTTACCAGTGCTACTTAGACTTTAAGTTCTATAGCAGTAGTTGTGAACTAATTCACCTTCTCTAAACTGCATACCTCTATGAAATTCCTCCATTTGATTTTATCTTGACTGCATACAGATTTTTCGAAGTTCTACCTAATTCTAGAGGTCCACGTGTGTTCAAATGAAAATTTAAAATGTGCAGACACCCAAAAAGACGCCCAGTTAAAACTGTATGGATATCCAATTATTGGCATGTTAGCAAATAACCACAAAAATAAAAAATACGTCTCTCCGGTTAGTTGCCAGACAATCGGCTGTGTGGATTGTGTCATAAAACGTGTGCGATCCCTTTGGCATAAACTTTTATCATATCATCGTTTTTGCTCAAGAACGTTTATCGATGATCGTAAAATTCGTCCAAAAGTGATTACTCCAGTTTCTGCGTTCAACACCGCTTAACGCTGGTTTCCTGTTTTTGCGTACTAGCACTTGTTACGCGCGCTGTTTCGTAAGCGGGCAAAGCTTCTATTCCAAGTAGAACTCTTTTGTGTAAGTAAAAGTTTTGTTTCCAACGCGTAGCAGTAAACTGCGGATGTACTTGGAATAGACGCTACCCGCACTGTTTTGTGTCAGCGAACAGCCGGTGTTCAGCGTATACTTGTTGTGCATGTGTGGTACCAGGAGCGTTGTTATCACTGGATGTGATATCGCTGGCATCACCAAACCATGGAACGTCCAAGTGAAGGTAACCGGGCGTCTTGTTCTGCGCGTGCTTGCAAATACAAATCTCCCTCCTGTCAATTGCTCACCACCACACGTAGCACACGGAAGAGTTGCGCGCGTAATCTCGTCTTTTTCCACGCGACACAATGAAAGAAATTTTTCATTTGCAGCATTTCGCGACTGTAAAATCTTCCTCTGTTGCCCAAAACATTCTCCTTTGTTTCTGCGCGGCTCCAATTACGCGACATTTTGAACAAAGGCATTAAACAGACAAAACGTCAGTGCAACCTGAAAATGTCTTTTTCGTTGCACTGCTAAAAATACACGCTTTGTTGAGTTTCAGTTAAGCTGCACGTTGCTGAAAAATGAAGCTACTTGAAATTTTCATCTGGAAAGCGATCAGATGGGAAACGTTGAGGGAACGCGCATTTTCAAGGACTGCTTTTCTGCCGATCGCTGAGGCTTTGTGGTGTTTTTAATAAAACGTTTGCTTGTGGCTTGGCTGAAAGATTATTCGCGATTCCATCTGCTTGAAGTAGAAAGCTACCCGTATATGGGGAAAAAACGGAAAAAAATAATTTTAGCTAAAATTATTGAAAAACGGCAGAAACAGCGCTTATGATCGACCAAGAAAATGTGCTTTTTTGCTGCTTTAGCAAATCGCAAACAAAGAAAACTTGCTTGTGCAAAAAGATAACGTTAAACCCATAAAATTTCTGTTTTCCATCACTCTTCAAGCTCCTTCATTTGCGCGATGCTCACTGCTTTTTATGTGCCTGTTTGCCACACGGTAATCTTGAAGCAGTCTTTAGGTCAGTGGTTCCCAAATGTGGGTCATTTGCGCTATTCACGGGTGCTGCCGCGTTTATTTCGTCGTTTTTACAATAAATTTTCAAAATCCCATTAAATGCCTTAGCAAAATTGCTATAAGTTCGCCACTGGGTGCCACGAAATATTTATATCTTCTGCAGAATGGCTTATCCCAAAAAAGATTCGGAACCACTCTTAGAGATGTAGGAGCCCCTTGTTTGATTTTAAAAAGACCACATCATGTTTGTTGGTTGATCGTAAAAGTTTAAGAAAAGGTAAGAGATACCAACTTGCAGTATGACTGCAGAACAATGATGTCCAAGTGCAAAATGTTCAAACGCAAGTCCAGTAAACCTTTGCTTTTCACATCCAAATCCAGACAATTTTTTCCGTAAATGGAGAAGTGCGAATCTTGTAATGGGAACCCTTACCTAATGCTCGTTGCTTGCCACTAAATTTAATAAGAACGTATTGTTGCAGCACTGTGCACGGGTTTGAGAGTTCAGGGTTGGAATCGATAATCGCTGGAAATGATCTTTCCTCACTTCCTTTGATTGCTTTCATTTTATCTTTCAAATGCTGACGATATGCGCATCTTGCATTGCGAGCTAAAAACGTCAGGTCACCAGCAATCTTAGACTTGTTTTGCCACATAGTAAGCGACAGTGACTTTTTTGGGACTTAAATAGGAAATAAAACGTGATGACCACTGCGGCAGTGCGGCAACTGCATGACTTCTTTTTGTCACCGTGTGATCATGCTCCATGTATGGGAAGATGTGCCAAAACATCTGGAAACGTTGGCCCCGACCAATGGTGTAGCCAAACCCAAAATGTTTTATTGGAGGGGGTAAATTTTGACTTGGGCGAGCGATAGTATTTTGTCTGCGACACCGCCTCGCAAAGCACAAAATGACTAAATATGCAAAAAAAATTGTGGCCGCAACCCCCTGATCTCCCCTTGGCTACACTTACTGGATTGCAGGATCCGAAAAATATGCTTTTAATGAGTTGTGAAAAGTAAGGTCTTGTCCGATTTAATTATATTTACAAATATACGAAAGTTATGTTCTTTCGTGTTTCAGAAAGCTTGACTGATAAAGCGTCAATCAGGGCCAGGAATAGAAAAGCACCGAAGTTGGCGTGCTGCACATTTATTTATACGAGAATTGGATTGGTTGTTGGTAAATGCAGTGGGTTGCAGAGTTACAGCTGATGTAAAAACGACTGGGACCTTTCGATTGGAACACGTGGAAGTGCTGCGTGGGCAAGTGCATTTCAGAGTCGGTCTTAAAATGGTTTGGTACGAGAATTGGGTTGGTTGTTTGTAAAAGTTTCTCACGGATGCTTTAAAAACTCCTGTGAAGCAACCGTGAAAAGCAAATGGACTGCTCAGCATCACACACGATGTGGCGAAGAGTCATGCATTAATTCACACGCACAGCGATCATGGCGTTCGTTTTACGATGAGCTCACAATCCTGGTACCATTCCTTTGCTTCATTCACTACTCCCGGCGTGCCACGCAAAGACTCTAACATCTCTTGCGAACGCAGGGGCATGCTAATGACTGGGACGGACATTTCCGCCATTACAAAGCCTTGGCCAGTCGAACTGAAGGTACACGATTTGATGTTAATTTGTGTCCAAGTCTCCAATTGTTTGAAAGTAATTCGCTTATTGTGAGTCGAGCGTGGTTCCTCAAATCAGTAGTGGTTGCCTCTGCGCTAGAGCCTTGCTGGCACCTCTGCAGAAAAAGCGGCAACATGTGTCTGTTGTCTGGCACTCTGTAACCGCCTAACAGTGAGCGCTTTTGCTGGCCATCGTACATTTTTGTCCACATAGCTTCTGGTACTGCTTTAAAAAGATCAGTTGTACCTGCTATCGTGATGCTGGTACAGTGTGAGACCATGCCTTGGAGCAGTCGATCAAATGGGTTTGAGGGTGTCGAGTGAGTGGCGCCGCTGGGAAACGAAAGCTTAGCAATATATCGAGATGTTGTCCCTCAGATATTTCATGTGCAATTGCACGTACAGTTGATTTTAATGTGGAACTTGGGCCTTCGTTTTTTGCGTGTTAAAGGGTGATTATCCTAAGTCGATGGCTATAAAAACTGTACCATTTCGTTGTGTTTCCACAACTGAAGTCAGATGCAAAATATGGTTGTGACGAGGAATAATCCACAATCATTTTTATTCCTGGTCACAACCACATCTGTTCCTAGCTGCGCTCAATCACAAAAACTGCTGATGTTAAACAGAGTGTATTTTTGTCTATTGGTGGCATGATTTTTTTAACCAAATTTGTTCTCATGAACGGCTTGAAAAAGCTTTTAATTCGCAGAGTGTATTCCTGTTGCGAGAGCTGCATGCTTGTCATGCAACTACTTTCGCGTTTCTTGTTCAGTGTCGATTAACTGTTCTTCTATGCGCAGACTTGCAGTCGTAAAAAAATGCCGCTTCCTTACTCGAACACGCAAGAAGTAACTGGTTCGCCATTTTTCAATACTTGAAAAGTAACAATGTGCGAACATTTTCGCTTTGACCGTTCCTGCGTTGAATCTTTTTTCAGTGAATTCGCAAAATACAAGAAAATCTAGTTGATTTGTTTGGCTTTCAGCAAAATTTTTCTTGTAAACCTATTTTTATCAAATTGAGTTAGAGGTTAACTTTTTCCCTAAGATAGAAGGAACGCCTGTTTATAGCGAGAAAAAAAATTTTTTCGCAGTTGGGACATCGACGTAAACTTAACGGAAGCAACTACTTGTATATGTCAATTTTTTGCCTTCGTCTTTCTCCGACTATCTCATCAACCCCTTAAAATGCACCCAGCGAAAGCTTAAAATGCACCTGGCGAAAGCTTGGCACATCTTAACTATCTCGTCCAACTTCTGCTTCCCATTGCGCGACCTCTCCAACCTTGCATGAAGCTCAGATCGATTCATCACAGTTGTCTGGCCAGTGTTTCCCACCCTGGTCGCTACTTTCGAGTCTTCTCGTTTTTTTTCTTGCGCATGCGTTTGTGCTATGCATGTTTTGCTGCTGTTTGCATGACTGGCACTGTTTGTTTTTTGACGTCAAGGGTGCTTTTCTGTGAAATTTGCATGTGGTTTCACACGCTTTGGTGAATGGCGCGGACTGACAAAAAGTTTTTGAATTAATGAAAACCGTTGCATTTGTTTGCATTTGCCCTTGCATTTTTTACACAGCACCAAATTTTTCACTAGTGGTTGGGTATATGGCTAGGGCTACCTATAAAAGTAAAATTAGGAAAAGTATTTCGTATTTAATTGACTATGTGAAATTTATGGTTTATGTTATTTCGTTTCTTTCTCCTGTTTGAGACTTGCGCTTTGGCCTTACATTCGCTTATTTGGACGTGAATAACGTTTGTAAAGCACTTGGCTAAAGTCACAACTAGATGTGGAAAAGGAGTGGATAACTTTTTTTTTGAAATATTTTTAAACGAACAGTGAATCCCCTGTTAACTCAGCGTTTTGCGACCTGGTCGCAACGCATTTTGGACTCAGTTGATGGTAATCTGCCTCAGATGCGAATGTTTTCTGTATAGCGGTGATTTCCAAACTGGGTCGCGACCCCCAGAAGGGTTGTGAACCATTTTTGAAGGGGTCGCGGGTAGATGTTTTATGTATACCCGTGCAGCTGTATTGCATTTGCGTTATTCGACCTTTCGATGAGGGTCGTTGGGTTATTGCGGGCTGCTATAACGGGTCGCGGTACAAAAAAGGTTGAAAATCACTGGTTAAATGTTGTCAGTTATTGCTTCGCAGCTTCTTGAAACCTTCTACAAGCTGTTATAGCAGTCAGGGTTTTTACTTTTTAAAATCACGGTGTCGAAAACATCTAATTTGATTTATGTTTAAAAACTTTTAATGATTCCCACAGCCGCTTTCAACTTGCACAACAGGGAATCACCGCATCAATGTTTCGCTTTAAAACTTCGAAATCCGCGTTGTCTTCCACGCACGTGACGTGATAACGTCGCAGCATGTGAGTTTGAGACTCTATTCTCTTCGTAAGGCAAGAAATCCACTGAGGCGGCACAATTCGCCGAATGGACATGACGCTGGGGAATGGCGGAGATTTGCCGAAAAATCAACTAGTTTGTCGTTCTCAGCTTGCTTGCAGTTGTTGTCGTTGGCCTGGTTAATCTCAGACTTGGTTTTGCTTTACAAGGCAAATGTTTTCACAACGAGCTGTCTCAGGTTCGCAAGCTTCAACAACGCTTCTGTCCAAAATCGAGAGTTGACGCTTTGGAAGCATATGACGGTGCTGGCGTTTCAAACTAAAAATTTAAATATGGGGGGACGCGATTTTTATGCCAGTTTTAGATCTTCAGCACGAATCCGGTTTCAGACTTTTGTAAAAGCGACCAACAAATATTTATAAGCTGGAAAAGTTGGCTGTCACCAGCAACAGCCCATACGTGTTGCCACATTTAGTGGTTGTGAATCTAAGCAGCAAATGATACAGTTTCATGTTTAATAATATAATGCAGACCACCTGCAATGACAAAAGAAAAGACCATCACCAGTTTCGACTAAAACCTTGCGAAAAACCCACGAATACCGCCAAAAATTAAGTAAATACATTAAAACGCTCCACAACAAATCGGAGCACCCCACTAATTCCAAATGGGGAACCCAGGAACTACTAGCCCTCCTCCAGCGACACCCCTTTTCAGTGCTCCTTCGTGTATGCAGTGATACAAGTCACAGTAAAATCACGATCTGTACATTACTTGACGCTCTGCCTCCTACCGGAATAACGTTTGCACACGGCCATGTCCATTATGCATCTTTCTAACCCAAAACTAAGTATTATGGCAGTTTTAATAAATGTGCTGCATTTGCTACGACAACGTACTTTAATGTCCTGGCTTGTTAACAGCGCTCATGTTACAGAAATTAAAGTTCTCCTGCAAAAATAAAAAATGGCAGTATTTACAGTAGGCCACCCCTTGTAAACCTTTGTTTAACGTTTCATCAAATGTGGTGATAGCTTACTGAATTTTTCTGAATTTCCATTGTGGATTAGCATTATTGCTACATTTTTGAGATTACTAACATTTTCCAGCTTTATTTTTGAAACAAGTATTCATGTCAGTTGCAGATATAATTTTCTTCTACACAAACCGTGCGCTTGCTGCTAAGTTTGAAAAACTAATTATATTCTAGCGTCACAGCTGTGTCTATGACTGGATGCGCTGTTGTGTATTCGGAAGGCAAGAATATAACTCAACAACTAAATTTTTTTATTTGATGTAGCAGCCAGATTCTTGAATACTTGGTGCTTGAAAAAAATATTTATTTAATTTATAGTGTTTTAGTCAAATTTTCCAGGTGTGTACACATCTATCATGTGCTATCATTCAGGGATCGGATAGATTGAGCACTGAACATTGCTTACCTTATGTTGACGCTTAGTCTCTTTTTTCATGCGTATATGCAGCATGATAACAGTTACATTTGAAAGCAAAAAGCTTTCATATTGTGAACGGTGTTCTGTTGTGCCGCTTTTGCTGACACCCGGGTAACCGGAAAAAAGAGCGGCTTTTTCCGTTTCAGGTGGCCCAGGAAGTTGCAGAGGAGTTCTTCGAACAAGGGGACATTGAAAGGAATCAGCTGCATCAGCAGCCTGTTGATATGATGAATAGGGATCTGAAGCACAAGTTGCCGAAAATGCAGATTGGCTTTATCGACAGTATCTGCCTTCCGCTTTACGAGGTGGAGCAATATTAGTATGAAATGCGTATTTGGCAGCGCCGCAAAATATCNTACTTATATTCTGGTGTTTTTTTTCGCTGAGACATTTCGGTCACTTGTATCGCAGTTGTATAAAAACTCGCCACAACAGTGTTCATTAGCCTAAATTTTCAGACATTCTGACCGAAATGACTTATTTTGTTTCGGTCATTTCAAAAACATTTCGGCCTGTGACCGAAAAATGGCCAAAAAAACAGCTTATATTGCTGTGTCTCATTATTGGTACGACAGAATGTTGTATAGTGCGTTACAGTGTAGCAGCGTTCCTATTCATCGTGCAGTCGTTCGTAGTCGGTAGCATGCTTGAGAAATGTCACGGGAAGGAACAAGAATTAAACACCTTTGCAACCAAGTGTTCTGTGATTACTCAGTCAACGATGGGAATATTGCGATAAAATAATCTTGTTTTTCGTGGTCACGGCTTGGAAGCGTTAGGTTTTTTCAAACTTTTTGTTTCTAATTTGCGTTTTAACGGAAATTAAGAGATCACTCTTTTTATGTTCTTGCAGGCGCTGGCAAAAACCTCCTCAAGCCTGCAGCCGATGCTAGACGGTTGTCTGGAAAACAAACGCCAGTGGGGGATTCTGGCTGAAAAAAACGAAAAAAAGACCGCCTTCTAATTCTTCACTAGGATGTTGCGGCACCCGCTTTTCTTCAAGATTTTATCACCTTCGTTCTGACCACCTGCGCTCAACACTTGCAAAAGCAACATCGACTATTCTACACTTTTGCGCCAAAACCAGCCGTGTGTTTGCGCTGCGTCGTGTTGCAAGACATGCAGCCGAAAGTTGTCAATGCGCGAACCGGCGATCAATTTATTTGCGTTTGCGCATCGTTTATACTCAGGACGTATCAAGCGCGCTATTAAAGGTGTGTCTGTCTCGTTTTTTTCCACAGATCTTGCGCGCAACGCGTTTATTGGGATGACATCAGTTAAAACTTTTACAAACATCTGTTGTTTTCAGGCAGGTTTTGCGCAATGACAGTGTGTTTTTTTAAAGAGCAATCTCGTGCTGTGGCGCGCAGTGCAGGCATGGGCGTCGGAAAGTCTTTTTCTAGGGGGGGGGTAGTGGATTTTTCCAGGGGTTTCCAAAAATTTTACCAGGAGGGGATAAAAGTGGTGAAATTGCCTTTTACGCACTAGAAACTAAGAAAACAACCTTTTTTGCTGAAAATTTAATAGGAAAATGTCAATATTCGAAATTCAAGGAGGGCCAAGGATCTCCCTTCCGACGCCCATGTATGCATGCAGAAACGTTTGCCGTTGCGCTGACTCGTGGAGCGCCACCAGTAAGTGTTTAAATATAGTAATGCACGAGCTGGCTTTATCCACTTGCGTTCGAAGAGACACTATCTTACAAGAAAAGAAACAGTATCTACTGCATCAAAGTGATTCCTTTCACCGCAAAGAAGTAGGCGCTTTGATGTTTACCAAGCATATATTTCGTCTACTGAACATGAACCATCAGCTCTTAATGTAATACCAATTAAACAAGAAAAACAATTCTTTTTGTGATTAGGCTCTGTGCTTGGTTATACCAAATCAACCAAAAAAACGAAGGGTAAATGAACCTAATTTTTCAAGTGTGACTTGTCCAAAACGCAACACAAACGCTGTATTCATAAATATTGCTAGTTTTGACCATAAAAGTTTTGCATCCGCGTATCAGTAATTGCCTCGCTACATCTTCAAAAGTGGGGAAATCTGGGCAAAAAGGGATTATGTGTTCTCGGAAAAAACTTCAAATAGTGGACATTTCTTTGGCAGGCCTTTGCTGCTGTAGTGAAGCTGCACTCGTGGAGAACCTTTGCAAGAATCTTTTCAGCTGATGTTTTCTACATGCTCCGTAGGTCGCAGGGGCGGAGCTAGGGGGTGCCACTGCCCCCCAAAAATTTTCCGCGTGACGTCATGCAACTGGAGTAGGTCTCTTTCTGAAAGTCCTACACAGACCATTGACAGCTCCCCTTGTTGCAAAACTGGCCCCTCCAGTGGCCCCCCCCAAATGAAAATGTC
>JGI24159J19872_10010926_pt1 | contig 11909 bp, 8 predicted proteins | sample Ectturendosymbi4_FD_19872 | JGI IMG/M metagenome (IMG submission 19872) | reverse complement strand
AAAAGTTATGATCTAAAGCAAACAAATTAATTAATTAGCTAATTAGTCAAATATTTTTATTACTTTAGATCATAACTTCGGAACCTGAAACCCCAGCAGGTCAGCCAAAGTATCAAAAGACTTGGATTGTAGCCTAATTTCCAATAAAAACTTCAGTGAAATAGTACCATCTATCAGTTTGGGTCCAGGGCCAGGTGAACTGGCCAAAGTGGCCTAAAAGCCCTCCACTTATGATGTCACTCACAAAAAAAATCCGCACCCCCCAACCAAAAATGCTTTATTTCGAGTGTAGACTAGAAGACTTGCCCCATCTTTTGAGCCTTTGAACAGCTCAGTACCACTTTCGGCACCCGAGTTATGTGCGCACAAAGCCACCAAGGCATACTATGGGATGGAATGGAATATAAATCTTCCAATTTCCATAGCAGGAAAAATCTTCCATACAATTCCATTCCGTACCTGAAATCTTCCATACCATGCCAAAAATCTTCCATTCTATCTTACATACTTTTCCATACCCAGTTTTGAACCAATGCCCTATGCTAACACCTCTGATAAAAAAATGAAATGAGGCTAATCCACGCTAAAGAGGTTCATTACGTAAGAACAACTTAAGAAGAGATGCATTTAATGAACGGAAAATAACTCAACTGGTGAATGCTGAATACGAACAATGAATTGATATGCTCACACATTAGTGCGTTGCAAGATAGTTGCTTCCAAAGTGTCTTCTACTAATGAATTACACAAACCACTTCATATGAATTTTACGCCACTGAAGAGTCTTTCAACTGACATTTGTGTCATTGTAACAGCAAAAACAATCCATGCCAGTTGTGAAAGCACCTTGCTATTTTGTTCAGCCCAGTAATGAAATGCAGAATCTGCTTTTTTATAATTCTTCAAGTCAATAAAGTTGATTAGGGATGTGATAAAAGAAGAGCAATCAACCTGACTCAAATTTGTCTCCTTTCCTTTGGACATAATCGTCAGCTGCATAGGTGCAAGTTCATGGTATTTGTCACTAGTAGTCCAGTAGGCACTTCTCCACTGCACAAACTGTCCTCTTGGTGTTTCAGTAGCAGAAGTCTTTTATGAGCAAGGCTTGGAGCTCAAGTTTGCCTGAGTTTTGCTGTTCTTCAGTCAAAAGCACTTGGTACTCGGGATCTAGGAAAGTTGCAGCCAACACTGGAACATTGTTGGAACATTGTAGGAACATTGCAGCCAACATTGTTGCTAGAGGAGTAGAACTGTGCTTTTACAATAGCACGGTTAGTTGCCAATGACCTAATGTCTTACCTGGGGTTAGCGCACTCTCTTGAGGTTTTGTAGTGAATGCACGTACTGGGGTCAAAGACTCCACAGCTGTTCCATCAACTTGGCTTCAGAGTGCTTTTATTCAAATTCCCAAATGTAGTACAAATATCGGTGAAGCTTCACCAGCAAGCATAAAAATTATAATCTTTGACATACTTTTTCTTTCCATTATATTTTTGCTAAATGCAATGTTGGCAAATTGTCAGCATTTTTAAGCTTATAATTCTAACGTTTTCACGTACAGCAGAAAACAGGTGTGAGCTTATGAAGTAAGTGAACAAAAGCTGTACAAAGCTATCTACTTAGTGAGCAGGTGAAGCTGAGCGTCACAATGAAACATTTTACTGCCCTGGTGCGCAAAGCTAAATCCGCTTTCAGCAAGACACTTCACATCACGTTTGAAGTGCGACCTCAAAATCTGTCGTACGTTACTAAACCTACTTAGCGTACGGTATTGACAGTGGCAACAGAATTTGGTTTAATCAATCTGAGTATGGCAAACTTCAACATACATAAATGTGATGAAACAGATCTGAAGGAATATCTGCCTAACATTACACAAGCTATCTCAAACAAAACTGGTCTTCTAGATGCCACGGCCAGTGAGCATGCCTTAATGGCTCACTTACAAAGAGCAATGATAGTTTCTCTTTCAGTTATTGCACCTCAAAATAATGCACATTATTTTGTCACAGGATGCCAGGTCAAGTCTTCGATCACAATGCAATTTTGCTGGCAATGCTTGCGAGGTAACTATCTCGTCTTACACAATGGCAGGCTGGCAGCACAGAAGTAAACATGCAGAAGTCTTGCGACAATGTCCCCTGTCCCCATGAGAACAGAATCAGAAGAAGTGACCTCCTTTTTGCATTGACGTTGTTACTGTTTGTGACGGAGATGACGAAGAACGCACTCAGTTTACGAATTACTGTTCTAGTTGAACTCAGATTCTGTTTGCTAATATGTTCAACTGAATTTAAATACATTTGGCAACCCATGTCAAAATGTGCAAGTATGGAATTTGTATGAAATATGGAAGATTTGTTCCGTTCCATAGATCAAATCTTCCATTCCATACTTGAGCCATTCCATATTCCATAGCAATTTTTTCCTTCCATTCCACTTCATAGTAGGCCCTGAAAGCCATGTGCGATCCGGTTGTTTTGGTGAGAAAATCCTCGTACAGTACGAGACGTCAAAGTGTCAAAAATGCTTGTAGCAATCCCAAAAAATGTACTAAAGCAACCAAATTCGTTGTGAAATATTCTGCTCTGCCCTGCAATGCTACAACTCTTCTGCACAAACGATTTAGAACAGGTGCAAAGATTGGTATGATTAATTATTGTGACAACATTATGGTGGTGATTCAAAATCGACTGCATTATAAGCAATTGCACAAGGGAATTTCAACAATAATTTTCCACATACTTCTGGTGACTTGAGAAATCTTTCCAAAAAGCAACGTAAAAAATTGCTTGTCCCAATTAATTCCCACAGTACTGTACATTCCAGAACATACTTGTGTTCATTACAAGGTTAGCATGTGATAAGCACAAATCAGTGTTTATATTTGACAGAGCAGTGAGCAGCGGTGCCTCTAAGCTTGTTTGCTTCATAATAAAGTGATTTCAGTTACTTCTGCATGTCATTATCATTTCTTAGTCAGTAATGAAGTAATATATACCATTTGGGTGGTTCACCAAACTTAACACTTAATGCCTTTCTGGGAAGTATGGGTGTGGAAAACTTATGAAACATTTTGGGAAAAGCTATGCTGTTTGTCTTGTCACTGTTAAATACAGTTTTATATTCAGCAGCATTTTCCCACTTATATGAAGACAACCGAAAACTATGCTGGCTTGTGAACTCAACAAGACAAATAGCAAATAGATATGGAATCATAATTCGTGCCTGTCTTCCTGCTTTGTTCTCTGCAATGGGGTTTGATGAACAAGTGACCCAGTTATTTTGCTCTGATTATGGTACCAACCCACCAGTATCTTGCTATGCGCATATGTACATTGTGCTAAATTATTTTTGTAAACAACAGGTTGTGGTTAATCCTGTTGAACACCTTTATTTTATCTGAAAATGCTGATGAGACTAATTTGCTTTTCATCATATAAAATAACACAATCCATCAGACCTGAATGCAAATGTCTCTTGAATTTGCGAATTACAGCGAAACTGGCTGTCCAGGGCAGCAAATGAATGCATACAAAATTAAATGTTCCAATTGTTTGGAGATAGTCTTTGTGAATGAATTAGGTAAAATTTTTTATGGAATTACTCATAACACTATTCTTTTTTTTTCAGATAAATCAGTAACAGTTTTCATGCATTCTTGTGTGATTATGCCATGCATTTAAGACATGTCGAATAACTTACTGAGAAAAACACTGTAAACAACTAAGGTGATAAGCTCAGCAGCAATTTTTTCCGAAAGCACATTTTTTCTAGAGTTTGTGAATTAGGATCCAAGGAGCAACACTGTTTTTCCCCAAAGCGTCACTTGATTAACTCCACTATTGTTACCTTGGAGACAGACAGGCCCATATTTCATTGTGAGGATCACCCCTAGGCACATTCTTCAGATCTGTCTCCTTAGGCTCTATTCTACCAATCCCCAAACTGTTGATGGACTCAAAAGTAACATTTGAATGGAAATCAGGAAAATTCCCCATTAAACGTTACACAGGGTCATTACATCACAATGATTCAGTGCCAAGAGATCAAGCAAAATTGCAATGTTTATGGAAACAAACTTGCACCACACAAATGTTGCGCATGTGTAAAAGAGGCCATAAAAAAATGCAAGATATTCACTTCAAGACAGAATTCCTCCTTATCAAAACTAATTATGCTACATCTTCTTTGACCAGCCATTACTTGAAAGTGGAGGTTAAGCAATGAAGTACACAAATGTTTCTGTACAATTAATAGTCTTTTGGCATAAATCAAAACATTTTCATATTTCTGAAATGTGATTCCATGTGGGTATTTATCAAATTGATCTGAACATCTGAAGTGTGTTTCTGTCAGCCCTTTGTCAAAAAAATAATTTTCCTTCGATGTGTTCACAGGTGTTCTTCTATCCTTTCGATGTTTAACGTTTAAATTCACTTTTTTTAGTATGGAGCTGTGAGCAGCTGGTCGAACAAGTTGTTGCAAGATCTTGGTCACCTTAGCATTTTTCTTGATGTTGCTGATATCAACCAGTTGCCGAATATTACATTGGATACAGTGAGTGTATACTCAGAGGTTAACTGGAGCGATGATAGCCAGGTTGGTGTTTCAAAAAATGTTTTTTCCTTGTTTTACTGCAGTAACATGTGTTCCACCTTTTGACACAATCAACCCTTGTTTCTTTTGAAGGAAAGTTAAGCATTTTTTGCATAAGAATAACAACCAAACAAAAACTACTAAAAACAATTTTTTATTGGTTTATTATGATTTGTTTTGTTTAGGAAGTCACGGCAAGTTTAGTTTAGACAGGACATTTTCCTGATTTGTGAGAGTGTGGTGTCGTCTTAGCTGATTTGTGATAGTATTGATACAATTGCTGTACTTTACTTTGATAAAGTTGAGTGGCACTGCATTCTTTGTAAGGAAAGTTACTATTTTTTTGCACGAAATTTATATGAAATGAACACAACTCATTTGTTAAAGCAGCAAGCTGGCACTGACGCTGGTCACATTAATCTTAAAGCTGAGTTAATTTTCCTTAGTACCAATTACCTATTGGCACTTATATCAAAGTACAAAAATAATGAAGCTTGTAGAATTCTAGATCGGTCCCTTAACTCTTTCAGTCCTGGGTGCGCCACTTTTTTTTGGCCATTTTTGAAAAGTTTGAAACTCAAATAACTCGCCCGGCGATTGAGCTAGAGAACTGTTCAAACCCTCTGAAGATTCAGAAAGTCTTAAACTACAGCTTAAAAAATACGTGCTGACAAATATTGACTTATTGCATTCATTCTGATGCAAAGGCATGCTTGTATTTCGAGCTTTTCTAGGGGCTAGGCTAATCGTTTGAGAGCACACTGAGTTATTTGAGACCAAAGTTAAAAGCTTTCACGCACAATTTCAGAAGTACTTTGGAATTTGATTAACACTTTGTTGTCTGGCTGGTTTTGGCGATTTTCGCAAAAAAAACAGCAGTTTACGGTTGCCTTACCAACGCCCTAGCTCCTCCACCCATTGCGCTAGAGAGCTGTTCAATGGCTCAAACGGATCGGCCAGTCTAGCAGATTGCAATCGAAAAAAAATTTTTGTGCTGACAAATATTGAGTTTCCAATAAAAACTTTAACGAAATACTACCACCTAACAAATGGCGCCCAGGGCCAGGTTAAGTGGGCCAATGTGGCCAAAAGTCCTCCACTTATGACGTCACTCACAAAAATCTGCACCCCCCAACCAAAAAATTTTTTTCGAGTGCAGACTACAAGACTTGCCGCGTCTTTTGACACTTCAACCAGGTCCGTAACCTGTACAGGAGCGAGAGATATTCCCGCACAAAGCCACGTGAGATCCATCTTTTTTTTGCGAACCGCTTGTATTAACCCAGGCGTCAAAGTGTTAATTATTCCGTGGTGGATACTAAACAAAAACAAAAATCTCAATTAATTTGGTTTTGGTCTTTTTTTGTTATTTTAATGTATATTCTTCTGAAGAAGAAACTAAGATTCGATCAAATTAGTTGTTCTGGAAGAAGTGGTACGCGCTGACAATACGAAGTGTGTCAAAGTGTTACGACGTCATGAAAAGGTTGGGAACTCCTGCTTTAGATCATAAATTTCGAACCCAAAACCCCAGCATGTCATCCAAACTTCTAAAAAGGCTTGGATTGTTGCCTGGTTTCCAATGAAATCTTCAGTGAAATACGAACATCTAACCGTTTGGTGCACCCAGGGCCAGGTGATGCGAGCCAAGGTGGCCTGAAAGTCCTCCACTTGTGACGTCACTCCCAAAAAATCGACACCCCGCACGGAAAAAATGTTTTTTCGAGTGCAAACTTCAAGACTTGCCGAGTCTTTTGAGCTTTTGACTGGATTTGTAGCGTTTACTGGACCGGAGAACTTCCCATGCGAAGCCACGTGCGATCTGGCTGTTTTTGCATGAACCGCTTGAATTAACGTGGGAGCTTTATTCTGTCAATTCGAGTGTTTTTCTGTGCTTGTAGATATTGCTGTACTGTGTTCATCTGACTAATTACACAGTAGGCTAGGAAAAGGATAACCTATACTCAATGGTGTAGTGTGGCAGGAACGCGTGGGAATGGCGTTCTCACACCTTTGGCTTTAAAATGAGTTTAAAGCTTCTTTAAAATCTTTTTTTATGCTTTCCCACATATTTTTTGTTGGCACTACATCCCTGCTTATGCTTGCAAGTTAGTCCAACCACCCCTGTCTTGGCTGAACTTATAATTCCAAAAAATTTTTTGCACCACCTGTGGTTTGAGGTTTGTAAAGAAATCTTTCTGTTGTGGAAATAATGCCAAAAGTTGGATTGCGGAACCAGAGAAAGTGACTGGGTGAAGTGTTTTGCCAGTTAACTAACATAAGTCAATGCGATTCCATATCCAGAAACTTTTCATCGATTACCAAAACGATGATGAAGCCCCTGCCATGTTTTCTTTTTACGGATGGTCAGACATTTGGATCAAGTGCAGTGAGCGTTTTCCGGAAGTTTTTGAGGAAAGTTAAGCTAATATTACTACTTAAGTCTCCCAAGAAATGCGTTGCTAACAAGTTTCAACCAAGCACTGCACAAGCGTAATAAATACCGTAGTCGTCTTGACATGATCAAGACCAGTGGAAACGCCATATGATTTAAGCTGACCAACTTGCAACCTGGTTTAAAAAACCTGCAGATAAAAGCCAGGGCAAGGTTTGCAGTTGTTGGAACCAGGATTGTGAAGCTGAAACTTAATTTCAAGCTCTGGCTCCAAGCATCTAAAATTTTTCGCCCCAGCTGCAGAATGATTTAGTCGATTAAAAACAAAAAAGCATTGCATTATTTGTACAATTGGCTTCCTGCACAAAATATATCTGTTGAATAGGAACTCAAATTTCAGGCTCCAGCTCCACCATTCAAATTTTTTTGGCAATTCAATTCGTTTTTTGTTCGTTTTTTGTGCTGACTAAACTGCCCCTTCATTTCTTTAGTGTTTGAATATTTTCAGATTGAAACAATATTTTCGCCAACACTGAAATAATGAGTGAGGAACAATTTTGAAGCAAAATTCTTGCAGGGGTTGATTGAACAAAAAATGTTGAAGTCCACTGATCTAGTGTTTGGGCCCAGGGCCAGGTAAGGTTTGCCAAAAAGGCCATACATCCACTCCACTTATGATGTGACTCACAAAAAATGCAAAACCAAAATTGTTTCTTTCATTTCAAAGACTTGCCAAGTCTTTTGAGGGTTTGAACAGGTCTCTCGTACAATCGACTGGCGAGTTGTGGAGTTGCAAAGTGATAGCCTTTCAGGTGTCCCACGCTGTATATTAAGGTGAAACCAGGCATGCTCCAAAGGTGTTAAGATTAAAGATTAGGAAGGTTTTCCACTACTCAAGTATATGAAACTGTAAGACAGAGCCTTAACTCTCTGCCAAATATTAAAAATGNGTTGAAATTTACTGCAAACACAAACAGCCATTTTGTTAAAGAAACATTAAGGTGTTTATGACTGAAATCTCTGCAAAAAGAGGTTCCAGATCATGTATTGCACATGTCAATAGCACTTGCGAATATTGAGTTGTTAGTGTTGAAAAGTTTTAGTCTCATATTATTGGTTATGAAAACCTTCTTTTGATTGTCTACGGACCCAAAATGGTTGGGAGCTGCTGGTTTTGAGCATGATTTCATTGCAAACTCAACAAGTGTGTTGCTTCTTACTAGCGAAAAGCAGTTGTGGAAAAGTACCTTTCAACCTATCAGAAGACTCTTGCCCAAGTGCAAGGATATGAGTTGTCAGCATTTGGAAATCTTTTGTGTGGGGTGGCAGAAAGTGACATCAGGTTGATACCATTGAATGCTATAAGGTTGGTTGTTTTCTTGTTCAATGAAACAAGCTCCAGCTTCATCGCCAGCTGGTTGAGGAATCTTCTGCCTGGTCCTTCCCTCTTCTTGCAATGATTCAACCTTGTACCCATCACTTTGCAATAATACTAAAATCACAGCAGTGACCCACACCAAGCTAATCAATCACATTTTGTTTACACAAGGAAACGAGTTTTGTGAGTTTAGTCCTGCAACTAGCAAATGTTGACATTGAAATAAAAATTAGAAAAACTATGTCCTGTTGCCTAGAACAATTAGCAAGATCAAATTAATAAAGCCAAATGAGATCTCCTCTGCTAGACCGCACTTTGTAAATGATTTAGTGGAAGAGTTCTCATTTGGCTTTATTAAATTGATCTTGCTAATTGTTTTTGGGAATAGTACCTTGTTTTTCTAAATGTGTTTCAATGTCAACATTCGTTAGTGACCCTTTTACTGGCTTGCATGGGACTGAAGATGTGAAACTAAAGAAACTAGTTCCCTGTGCAAAAAAATTGCGATTGATTTGCTTGGTGTGGGTAGCTGCTGTGATTTTACTTTTATTGCTTTTTTTATTTTTGTTACTGAAATCGGTTGCATTCAAATCTTTTCGTTTCAGTCATGTTTGCCTGACCTTTGAGACTATTATTGTGTTGGAGGCATTCCTGCTTCCTTGTTTGTTATATGTACACCCTTTTTGCTATTTGTAAACTGATGTTACATGATCATGTCTTCATGAGAAAATAACATTTTGTCCACTTTATAATGTAAGGTGTTTTTTTATGTTTCACATTGCAGGTTTGCTTTATCAGCCATTGGAAGAGTTAACTGTTTTCAAGAGAACAAGGTTTCATGGTGGAAAAACAAAGCAATTGAAACTTTAGGAAATGATTATGTGAAACCATCTGCTTTGAGAGAGTTGGGAGTTTTGGCAGGTATGAATTGTTGAATATTCATTCGTGTTTGTTGAAAAGATAGCTTCATTTAATTTTGTCTCAATTTTGTTTCGCAGCACAGTTCATTTATGCTTTTCTTGATGTTGAAATTTCTTCCCAAATATGTTGTGCATTTTGCTACTTCTTGCAGTTGATTTGTGCTTTGAAGAATGAAGCTTGATATTGTTTTGCAAGTTTTTTGAGGGTGATGTTAGGCTATTTTTATCGTAAATGTGGTTTACAGCTCATTTTATTAGATATATCCACTAATCTCATAGCAAGTCTAAAGTATGTTTTTTGCTTTTGTATGCTTAAATATTATGGTTATCATCAACTGTTTCTTTATTAAAAACTGATTGAAAAACATTCTTGTTAAATGATTGGATAGCATGTTTGTGGGCTGTTCAAAAATTGTGAAACCAAGTTTTGTTGTAAGGAACGAAATTAAACTTACAGTCAACTAAATTTGTTATGCTAAGAACTGTAGTTTGCGATCACTAAAAAGCATGTAGTTAATGTATCCTGAATGCAATTAAAGGACTCTGTTTTTAGCAACATTGAATAATGACTATTAGTGTGATGGTTTTATTAATTTATGTAATTAATAGGCAGTTATATAATTCATTCAAGGTCAAGCAAAGCAGAGAAAAGATACAGATTATGACACTGTGTTAAGACAACACTTTTATGGTTGTTACTATTGTTTTGGTTCAAATTTGTGTCTTTTTTTCATCTCTTATCCAATTTCATGACAGCTGCTGTGTAAGTATCAAAGGTCAGTTGAGAACAGAATTGTTTCACTGAATAACCTAAAACAGGTGCCATGATAAATCAGTGTTTCCCTTTCGAACTTGATGTTCATAAGCTTGTCAGGTGCAAATGCAATGCTAGCAATAAGTCCCTGACTGTAACTTACATTATTTAAAAGCCTGTGCCAAGTGGTGTTCACCTTATAACGAAACACAGTCCACTTAACACCTTTGACACCAGTGTATGATATACTCAAACCGTCTTTTATGGATTATGAGGCGAATTTTTGAATGCTAACTGGTCTTTTTCATACATCAGGTGCACCAGATCATAAGACGCAAAATGGCAAATTACATATGAGTGAGTTCAATCTACCACACAAGCATAATCCGCGAGAAACACAGAATAAACCAAAATCTGTGCACGTGTTTGATTCGGTGTGTGCCAATGCGGACAGAAGCCTTGCACAGTCATACATGTAGTTCTGTGCACTGTGTGCAGTAACCTCATGGAGTAATACAATCTGTACATCAAAATTAAGGTGTGTACTAGCTACTCACGGAACCACAGGCAGTGCTCATTGCAATTGTTGGTTTATTATGTACTAGATGGTGTGTTGGCAAAAAATACATAGCTCGCAATTAACCAAATAGCACTGTTTCATGCATAAAATTGGTCCTAGCTCAGGAAAGCACAACCAAATTAGATTTATTCATACATTACGTGCATTGCATCATAAGGTGCAATTTCAATTATTGAGAAAATAAAATATTGTTAGTGAGCCTTATGGTCCAAAGAATACGCTACTTTGAAATCTCACATTGAGCATGTGCATTTGTGTCTATTTTTCTGCTACTCAGCAAGTCTGTAACTCCCCATTCGATTGTGCTGGAGCAGGGGTCAGGAACCTTTTTGGCTAAGGGAGCCATGAAACCTACATTTTTGTAATTGTACTTCCGTGAGAGCCATACAATATTTTTCAACACTTAATGCAGTTGACTTACTAATGTGTGCATTTTCAAGTAACAGTCAGCAATTTTCTGAATTATCTCTTTTATAATATGCTTCTTACTGTTTATGCGATTTCTTGGTGCTCCATGGTATTGCTGATGATTTTGTAGTCTGGTAGATGAAAAATTACAGAAGTTTCCTTCATAACAATCATGCTAAGAAGATTTCAAGCGAGCCAGATCAAAAGTCATCATCAAAACAGCCCCATCTGGCTCGTGAGCCATAGATTCTCGATTCCTGTGCTAGAGAGCTGTTCAATATTCGTACTTCAATTTCGACCTAAAAAACAGCAGTTTTTGATTGCTTTACCAACGCCCTAGCTCCTCAGCCAATTGCGCTAGAGAGCTGTTCAAGGGCTCAAACGGATCGGCCAGCCTAGTAGATTGCACCCGAAAAAAATTTTTCGGTTGTGGGGGTGCGGATTTTTTGTGACTGACGTAATAAAGTAGTTTTTTGGCCATTTTGACTCATATTGCCTGCCCTAGGGCCCAACCTCTCGGCCAAAGTGTTTCGCTGAAGTTTTCATTGGAAACTAGACTCGAGTCCGAGTCTTTTGAGTCTTTGATCGACTTTCTAGCGTTTCTGGTTCAAAAGTTATCATCTAAAATAAACAAAGTAATTAATTATCTATTTAGCTAATTAGTCAAATATTTTTACTAACGTGCATAACAACTTTTGAACCCGAAACCCCAGCAGGTCATCCAAAGTATCAAAAGACTCGGATTGTAGCCTAGTTTCCAGTAAAAACTTCAGTGAAATACTACCACCTACCGGTTGGCGCCCAGGGCCAGGCAAAGGTGGCCTAAAACTCTTCCACTTATTACGTCACTCATAAAAAACCGCACCCCCCAAGCA
>JGI24159J19872_10010924_pt1 | contig 11911 bp, 7 predicted proteins | sample Ectturendosymbi4_FD_19872 | JGI IMG/M metagenome (IMG submission 19872) | reverse complement strand
TCCCTTTTCGTTTGTTGCCACGAGGCCTCGATATTCCTTGTGTTGCTTTTCCTTTGGTTGAATCTTCATCATTGTTTTTGCATTATTTTGTTATGATACCACTGTACAGGTGTCATAGTTTTTCTCACCTTATTTCATGATAGAATTTTTTAATCCCTAACTATGGTTCCTAATTTATTGTGGCTTCTACCCCGTAACACATGACGATAACAGTTAGTAATGGAAAAGGTTAGTAATCTTATTCATACGTAGAGTTTTTCTGCAACATTCATTGTTGTGTTGCAAACGATCCAGACAGTTATTTTCTTCAGTTCTTTCCGAAGTGGCAGAGGGGTACTTTTTCCGTCGTACATTATTGTCTTTCTTTCCAAAATATGTTGGTGTTAATTTTAACCACAACATCACTCCCTCCTCCAGTTTGAACACACATATCTTCGCGTTTGTTCAAACTTTGTTAATTATTGATCGATTGTAGTTCTCATCGGATCAATTTCGTCTTTCCTTCCTTTTTTCCGTTGTTTGTAGTTCTCATCAGATCAGTTTCTTCTTTTCAAACTTCAAATGTCGTTCTGATCAGATCAGCTTTTGATACTTTACTTTGTTGTCGTTCGTACACTTTTTGTGTGCCAAATTTTGCTTTTTTCTCAATTCCATTTAGTCTGGTTTATCGTAGATTACTTGTCTCATCTTCTTATTATATTATGTGTTTCCTATTTACTTTCCAAATTAAATCTATCATTCCTACCTTAATCGGCGCCTTGCTACTTCAATTGAACATCACCCTTCTTCTTATCGTAGAGTGATATCTATTTTTTCCTAATTGTTTTATTTAATTATTTTCTTACTTAGTCTATTATTTTAACCAAGCATTGCAGATTCGTTTGTTGCCAACCTTCTCAAGCACCACCAAGAAAAGTCTGCAACCACACAATGACAAATTGCTAATTGGTAGTCAGCAATTCCTCATTAATGCTTTCTTTTTCTGCGCTTGTTGTTTCCCTACTTCTGTTATTTTGAATATTCGCACTGCAGTTTCCATTTTCATATACCTTCATACTTCCAATCACGCTAGGATTATTCAACATAATCCATTTTAATTATTGGTGATAACAGCAGCATGCATTGCTGTCCTTGACAAACAAACATCGACGTGTTTGTCTTTAATGACTTATTAGTTACTCTTAGCTTAATGACTTTCATGTAATGACCCTTGTTTTCCTTTCAGATCACAAGAGAAATTTGTTATATGGCTCACATATTCCATTCATCCACACTCTCACAGTCATTCATCTTTTTCTCACAATCATTCTCTCACATTTCCAAAATCACTCTTTGTATAGACGTCTTGATTTCTCAGATTGGAACTTTTCCCTTTCCAGTTTTTGTTCCTTATGGGTCTCCCTTTTTATTGTTGTATTGTTATTCTTTAATCGTTTTCAATAGGCCTTCCTTTTTATTTCTTTATTTTTTAACCGTTTCATCCTAAGGTCATTTTCCCTTCAGCTTTCTAGAGTTTGCATATTTTAAAAGTTTCATCCTAGGGTCGTTTTCCCCTCAGCTTTCTAGAGTTTGTATAATTTTAATTTTGATAAAAACTTGCACATCCCCCTAATAATTTTCCTTTTCATGCTGGTTATGGTGCCATTTTTCATGACTAATTCATGAGCAAATAACAGTATACGGTCTTCCGTCCACGCTTTAATTCTCACAGATTATGTGACTCACGCTGCTTGCAAGAACCCCTGCATGCGGTGTTCGTCCACTCTGCATGCACCAAGGATACATACGGTGTTCGTACACACTTTCCACGAGGTTAGTGGTGTTCATTAACCTTGTATACAATGATCAATGGGTAGCCTCCACGCTTTGCATTTCTGCACGGTGTTCTTCTACATCTCGTTTGCATCATCCCATAACCAATTCCAAAGCATTTGCCTACTGGGGCAATCTCTTTGTATGTGTCCCCTTTTTCTGCAAAAGTGACACCGCTTTTTTAACATTTTTCTTTGTTGCTTATTTATGATGTGCATTTTTCGAACTTGTTTTAAACATGACTCCTCTTTCTCAGAGTTTGATTTCGTTGTCTTAGGAGTTTCTTTACTCCTTGTCTCATTTTGACTAGTCTCTCCTTTATAGAGTTCGTCTGGTGTTTTCTCATAGATATATTTCTTTTTGTTGTCATCACCAGTATTCGTCGCAGGATCCTTTCTTATTGTTTCTATTGTCTTTGTTATCCTGCCAGCTTGCAATTCCACTAACTGTTGCTCCAGCTTTGCATTATCTTTACGTAGCTGGGTCATTTGTTTTGCCACATCCTTGGTCTTCCAATAATCTATTTTGTCTTTTATAGCACTTAACATTCTCATTAATTTATTCACTCCAGATTTTCCTTATTCAAATAGAATATACATTTATGATGCACATCACTTATTCAAATAGAATACATATTCATAAAGCATTCTACAATTAATGATTCTTTTTATGATATTCTTATAACACCATCGCCAATGACTGTGTTTTACTTATGAGATACGCATGACATAAGGATCGTGGTGTCAAAGACCTTACAGGTTTCACTCATGAACTTGCTTATGACGCCACTAATTATTGCACTAGACGATATATATTTTACAATAATCATTCATGACTTATTCTTATGATCGATATTGACATACTGAATTGATTACTGGTTATTACTACTTTGTTGCAAAGGATTTTGCAACCGATTTCTCTTGCACTCCCTTTTTAATAACTTATCTATACGATCATGTAAACGATTGATTCATTATGACCTAATGACTATTATATCTATTTACATATGAATTATTTACTATAGCTTGGTTCCTTACATATGCCAGCCTTCCTTTTCTATTGCCTTGACTCAATGATTATGACATTAAAAATATTATGCACCTCACTGTATACTTTCGATAGTGACTTATAATTGCGATTGTATTGACGACTATTTGTAGGGCATAATGGGCATAACCCCTTTTTTCGCAAATTAACCCTTCTTACTCAGCTATCGTCAGGTCATACGTGTCCGAAGTTTTATTCAATTAGAATACTCCTTTATCTTCATTCTTTTACCCAACAAGGAACAACGATAAAACTTCACCTATGAACATATTCTTATCATATTGTTTTATTTTTGCATTTGGTTATAATCTTACTATTCTATGACACCTAGTCATGGCCTTTCTTGTGGGTAGGTAATCTGTTCTTTTCCCTGCTCTTCACTTATTATAGCGGGTTGTAACCAACTCTCTCATTCTCAGTCTTGTTTCGATGTTCCGTGCCACCGTTATATGCGAGTGCCCCAGCCGTATTGCGTTCATCACACCCTGGCTTGTGATGTGGCTGTTGCATATCTTCGTTAATTTCATCAGACTGGTATCTTGGGCAGGGCCTTCTGGCCTGATAACTTCCTCTACCTCTGGGTGGAAATCCTCTATACCCTCTTGATCCACCCCTGTTCTGGCTTCGACCATCTCCGTTCTGACTCCAGTTTCTATCTTTATGCCAGATCTGTGGTGGTCGTTTTGGGCAATCACGCTTGAAGTGTCCCTCTTGATGACAATAGAAGCACTTCAACACGGGCTTCTCCGCACTTGCCTCTTGTGCTGCTGTTATTATCTCTTGCGTTTGCAAGGTTGATACGACATAATCTAGCTTCTTCTCAAAACTGCTGATGTCCAGCCGTTCACTCATCCCGGGTGAAGTGGAGTTTCGTGCCACTGCAGCTGGTAGGCTTTCCTCTCGGTTTGCTTGATTGCTTTGCATTAGGCTCATTACTTCCAAAGCCTTTAATAATAGTCCGCTCTCGGTTTCCTCTTCTTCTCGTATTTCTTCACGTGTTTGTTCTTTCTTGTGCACAGGAGCTAATTCTCTCTCATCCGTTGACCTTTGTTGTCCCAACCACATTTCCAGTTCGGTCAGCTGTGCCTTGAGTCGATACTCTTCCTTTTCCCAATCCGTTTCTTCTTCTTTAGTCATGCTTTGAGTGGCAGCTTTTCTTAACTTTATTCTGAGTTGTAGTAATCCATGTCTCAATTCATCCTCAGTTTCTTGCAATAATTCCATCGTATACTGCATCTCAACCTTTTTCTCCGTTAAAATGGTCACCAATCTCGTCAATTCTTCGGATAATTTTTCCCCTTTTCTTGAGTAGTCTCTTAAATTATTAGAATCTTGTCTCTCATTTGCTGCTCGGTGCCACTCATGTGTTCGCAAGTGATATTCTTTCCTGTCTTCGTTTTCCTGTGGAGACCTTTCCGAATTATTCTCATTCTTCAAGTATTCTTCCTCCATTATCAGCCAGTTTATTTATATTACAGAAAAATATGTTATATTTTCCCTAATACCTTATTCAAATAAAATGTACGTTTTAATACTTTTTAACTCTCATTCCTTATTCACTCGTTTTGTTTCTGCTTCTCATCATTATCTTTCAACGTGTACAGAAACTTCTCGTATTTCTTCTGACTTTCTTCATACGTTGGCAATTTTACGTCATAGGATCGCTTTGTTTTAATTCGCAGTCGCTGTGGCCTTATTGGCTTACTTTGTTTCAGTAACAACGACTCAGTACCTTCGGTGGTTTTCCTTTCATTTCCTTTACCCATTGATTCCCCGTTAACTGACATCTTATATTCAAATTCCTACTTATCTGTGAAATTTTGCTTATTAAAAAATGGTAAGATGTTATTATCGCCTGTTATTACGTGTTCGATAAAGTTGTCCATCTAAATTGCCTTATATTTGACTGTCTGAAGTGACCCCAAAACCTTTAATGTATCATTGGAAAACTGGTCTATGGTCCTTGTTTTTACTGAGGAGATTTAAAAATTTGAAAGCAACGCAGCCTGAGCATGCCCAATGCTCCATTCCCCCTTCCAAAAGAAATGGTTTTATTGATTGGACTTGCTAAATCACGAACAGCAGTGCATCGGGGGCGCATAAAGCTTCCGCGGTGCCTCTCGGCAACCGGCAGCCACATAACAAAGGTCGAATTAACCTCCTAGGCCGACTGCAGCTTCACCCTCTTCTGCTACGGAAACTTGTTACTGTTCATGCTTTAGCAACTCAGTTATTTCGTTAAGTACTGTTTTGTTAAATTCCAATAATAGGTTATCCATACCTATTATTCTGGTATGGTTTCGACCTGTCTTATCGTTCTTAATTCGAGGTTGTTGTTATGTCGCGTTTTCCTTTTTATTAATTTTTTTGCTAATACTGCAAGAATCACCACCAAAGTTGCTATTGCTGCTATCGTTAGGAGTATTTTTAAAGGATGTCCTCGTATTTTGGTTACGAGACTAGCTGCCTCTTTTCCGACCTTTTCAACGGTTTTTATTGGATGGGTTATCACCTTTTCAAAAGCCTTTTTCATTATTTCCCCACTGTTGTGTAGTGATAAATTGTCTAATTCAGGCACGTAGTGTATGACTATAGGCTATGGTGCCGTCGCATTTATTAGTCTAGTCTCGTTGCGGGTTTTAATAAGATGTGTTGCTATGTCCTGCTGCAGTTTTCGTTCAGCTTCCAAATGATTTTGTTGTTGTATTTCCGCGGTGAACTGACTACAAGTTTCATTTATGAGATCCTGGTACAATTGCATTGCCGTTTGTTCCTATCACATTTATAAGTTGTTTTTCAACCCCCTGTAGGTGAATTAATCCGTTATCCAATCGCCACCTGTATCCTACGCCTTGTTGCAGAAAAGATTTTGACTGGTTTAATACGCTTACTATGGTCTTAAATAAGAACGTCGCTGCGTCATCCATCTGTCTATTTGCGGTAGCTTCTCTTAAGTGAGCTCTGGAAAGGTCGACCAAAACCCTGTTATTCTTGTCGATTTGTGGTTGTAAAATGACGTTTTCTTGCGCTTGAGTCTTTACATTATTTAGCAACAATTCGACGGTAGTTGCGTCCTCTTCCGATAACTGCGCAACTTTCGCATTTAAATCCTGTATTTGTCCACTTAAGCGTCCTATGGCTGAATCTGCCTGCCTAAACCTGGCATTGTTGCGGTCAGCTCTAGTGTTCGTTTCGTCATTTAGTTCCTGCTCTACTCCTTGTATGCCCTCATGTCCGGCGTAATCAACTGCACCTTGAATCGCAAAGGCTGTCACTATAGCTATGGCAGCGAAAACCTGACGCTTATTTCGCTCCGTGTCATGTGGAGGAAAGAAAGTCGCATTCCGGTTGGAATCCGGTATTATAGAGCGATTTTGGTAAGGGTCATAGAAGCTCTTTTCATATCGGATTTTGGTTTCCAAATCGACCATGGTTTTATTGCACCTTGCCGTTGTCTGTTTTGCGGGACAGTTCTTTCCCCACATTACTGGATATTGGTTTATGTCATGTACTCCTCCAGTGGGTATGGTAACTGCGTTGGGATTTACCTGGCTACCCCCCATTTCTCTTAAATGGGTGTAACTTCCGTGTGATAATATAGTGGTTAGTTTCAAAGGCGTATGGCCTTCCCTATTTTTTCTATGGTAGTCTTTAAACCGCCACGCTGTCAAGCTTATGGGCTTATCCTGATGTATCCACAGGAAAGGTGGCCCCGTGGATATCGGTCGAGGAGAGCCTGGCGTAAACGCGCATCTCAAGCTACTTCCTGCAGCCCATCCAAACCAAGGTCCTACTTTCGTCATGGACTTTGAATACCCCGTCAAGACTTAAGGTATTTCCATATAATGATTATGTAAGGTTAATTTCTTTAATGTGGTGTTTTTAATTTGTTAGGAACAGGTCATACAAACTGTGGCATATTTCCCCAAACAGCTCGTCACCCTTTGCATTATGTATTTTATGTAACGCGGGAGATCGCTTCGGGGCTGCTTCCAATTTATGGCCTTGACCGTAGGGGCCCAACCCATCAAGTCGCTGTTAGAGTGATTTAGCACGTCGCGGACTTGACTAGCTGGCATCCATGCAAAATCTCGCACCCCTTTCTGCCATCTTTCCATGGCATTCACTGCCGTGAGTTTGCGATGGTCTAAATGTCTGTCGAATATCAAAACTTCTGGCGGCCGGGGCTCTTTCATAGCCGTTATGTCCCCGCCACCAGGTGCCTTTCGTCCAGTTAATTGATATTTATGCCTGTATGCCCAGTTTCTGGGTTCTGTAAACTCTGGTGACAAGATATTGTATACATCAAGATTCGCGCGCTCTTTAAATCCTATCCACAAAGTAAGGTCGTCAAATAACCGTGTCCATCCATAAGCAGTGGGCGCAACTATCTCGGTGAAACAATGACAGTCTTTCACATAAAAGGAGTAGTTAGCCTTGTAAAGCGCGTCCTTGCCGAATCTCGCTTTAGCATGGGTGGTTGTATTGACCCCCACTAACCCAAAATGTGGATGCGCATAGATTTGATCTACTGTGGAATTAGTTGCCAAACCCGCTATATACCCCAAATGTACCTTTTGTGACGGCAATGGTTGTTTGAGTGGACAATACCCCTGACTCGATAAGGTCGGTCTAGTGGCATCAACCTCCTTGCTGTCCGTTATATATACTTTTCCTAATGGTTGTAACGTAGTTGGATATGTTAGTGGTTCTAAAGCGTTTATCTGCCAATGCAGACATGTCTTTTCTGTCCGGCTCATAAAATATGATTCTTCCGTGCAATAACACTGCACTGGTAGCTTTGGCGGGCTACTACACGTGGTCGATGAGGGCGGACAGCCACATTTATTTGTGTATGCGTCACCTTTTTTTGTTAGGAACACGACGCTTATTATCATCGTCATCTTCCAACCTCGCCCCCATGAGCACCTAGTTGTATTTTTCTTCTTATATTTTTGGCTTGCTATTCTTGTTAGCTCTTTCGCGGCTTACATAGCACGAACGACTTGCATGGTTCGCATTCTTTCTTGAGCTTCTCTCTTCTCTTTTCTCTTTGTCTTGAGTGGGTTCCTTGGGTATTACTCCTTTTTCCTCTTCTTTTCCAGCTACTTATTTTACTTATCATTAAATTATTCTCCCTATACCTGCAACGACATTTTCATTGTGTAAGTTATCATTCTTTTGTACGTATGCACTGGACGGAAATGGTCACTTTAATTAACAATGCTCCTTTTCCTCGGCGAATGTTTAGTACCTATAATATTATTCACAGAACGTATACTTCAAACATACACTTATTATTAGGTTGTGATACTAAGTTTTAACCGTTACTTACGTAAAATACTGTTTAGCAAAACTTTATTTTGACCAAAGGGTTTTTAAGTTGGTTTTTAAGATGAGCATGACAATGCTCTACTCCCCCCTTTTTTAAATGGCAATGGCCATATTATTATCACCATTATTCGTAAACTTCGTTCAATTGCATAGGTTTATCGTAATTGCCAATGGGTTTTTTTGCTGTTTTCTTCAGCTTTTCTTGTTTTGTCTTCTTCTGCCAAAAACTTATCTTTTAAAGGTCTTTCTTTCGAAGTCTCACTGTCACTCTTTGATTCCTTTTTATAGATGCTTAGTTATTCTATTGCGTAACTCTAACTTATTTAATCTTAATCACAATTTTCTTGACCATGCATCGACTCCCCCTCGGCCTTACACAGTCGCGCTTTGACTGCTGCCGCTCTTGTCTCTTGAGTACCCGGAGTCGCTTATTTCCTTACGTCACACACTAGTTCTTTGCTTCATTATTGAAGTCTTGCTAGCTCGCTAGCTCGCATGTCTTACGGACGTGCTTGAAAGTTTTTCGATTCCCTGGTTAGAGTCATTCGTCCGTCATTGCTGACAGGCTCCTGACGTGGGTGCAATGTTTGTGTGTGTGTTAGAGCAACGCGCATGCCTGATCACCAACTTTAACGCTGCACGATCGATGGTGGCCAACCATGAAGTCAGACTCAGCAGGCTATCCACCGTAGGTTTTTACCCACTCGGGAGCTCCACTGTTAAATGGCAAAAGATCTAAGTCTTTCATCATAAAGCCACTTCTGATTCTCCACTTAGGGACAGGGTAGGATGACCCTCTTTACTGTTGCTCGTCTTCCCTCAGGTATTGTCGGGCAGGACCACCCAAGCCACATGTGGTGAACAGATGTACTATGATAATCCTTATTGTAATTTGCAGAGTTGCACCTATTCTGCGCCTTAACCCTACAAGGTCCTGCACCCCTGCAACCCTATGCACAATCCCGCGAGGGACATCACAGCAGTCGGAGAAACCTCGTGTCTGTTTATTGTTAATCAATCGTATCGAATTACTTCCGTGCGGCGCCTTAAGTGCGCCCGATTTCAACCAGCGCGGCTGGCATGTGCGTTACGCGCACAAAGCGAAACTTGGCTTTCGTTTTTGACGCCAGGCCAGCATGCGGATCTTTCGCGCTTTTGGTTCTGTTGGCCCATTTTAAAGTTTCTCCGGTGCATTAAAGCCATTAATCATTCGATGTGAACACTTCATACCTCAGACGATTCTTACTCACACCCTAATTAGTTGCCTAAGTCTTTGTTCTATTTATTGCCAAATATTCACTATACACAGGGTACTTAGCTTTGGTCCGGCATTGCCAGACTTGATTCCTTCCTTGAAGTTCAACCAGTGCAGTCAAACGTCGCCTATTCTAACTAACTCACTGTGGATTGACTTATCATCAACTGACTGTTTCCGGCAGACCGTCTGCCCTGTTCTTGATATGACCATTGGATTAAAGGCTCTTCAAAGCTCCATACACTACACACCACAAACCTTTGAGATTTTATATGGAGTCCCTTTACTGGCTCATCAAAGTTACATTATGCTTTTGCATACATTCCAAAACTGACTCTGGTTCTATTACGTCATTTAAAACATTTGTCCCCCCTGGGCCCTAACTATTGACCCCTTTGGGACCAGTGACCATTATTCAGAGTCCTGTCATATTGTTTATGCCATTTCCGAAGTAAAATTTCTGAATTTCCGGAAAATAAAGTTTTTTTCTCCCCTAACTTTCAGAGTCCCCCCCAGGCCTTTCGGGCCCTAGTTGGACTACGTTAGGTGGTGGACTGTCCTTAGAGGACCCCACCAGACAACTCTAGATGGTTAGTTTGTTTAATTTCGCTTACCCCTTGAAATGCGCCAGACTCCTAGTGGCGAAAAAACGTGTTTAAGCGCCTATCTCTTGCATGCATTGTAAAGTCTGCCCCCCCCCCTGATCGGGCCAATGCATTTCAAATACAAAAAAATTTTCTTCGGCCAAAATCAAAGTCCNAACCCATGGCCATCCACTGATGNCATTATGAGTGGCCTGAGGCCAAAGACTCTCTCGGGACACGGGCCAGAAGAGTCCTACCCTTTGGATATTTTCAAAATTTTTCTAAGTCCGAAATTACTTTCGCTAAGCATGTAAGGCAGCTTATGGCCAATCTGCCAATATTTAGTCGTCGGTTCGAACACTGCGGCTATGAGACTTAATCCGCGCATGACGTATGGTCCTATGTGGTGACTTGGATTTATTAACAAAAACATGCAGTTAATCTTAATTAACAGAGTGCTACTTCAGAAAGTTAACCAACATTTATCCTTAATTGGGTGTCCCAAACCCCACAGAATTTTCATGGGGAACCTCGATGTTCGTCATCTAGTCGACGAGAATTATCAAAAATTTCTAAGTACCAAATTTTCTATTTCTAATATTTTTTTCATGTTAACGCTCTAATCAGGTGTATAGAACAGAACTTTGACCAATATTTTTGAAAAATTTTGTTTAGTTTAATTTTTATAATGATTTCAAATTTCAAGCCTTCAACTTCCTTATATGGGCCTAACTCTCTACTTTACTGCTTCGCCGTTCTATGCCTTTCTCCTATGTGATAATTCAGGATCGGAGGTGCACTCGCCTCACCTCCGCACTTGTTAGACCGTTTTAGCATTAGAGGCAACTTCCATGATTTGGTAAGCTTCTCCAACCTCTGAGGTGCCCCATAACCTCTTCGTTATGCTAACAAGGCAAGTCTTACGCCAAGACTTTCTCCAACCTCGTTTAAGACAAGACAACTTCCCTGCATCCGAAGTTTCGCCAATCTTGTCTGTGTCTTGCAATAACCATTTAACCCCGTTTCTAATAGAGAAGTTGGCTCTATAATACCACGAGGATAGACCACGCTCGACCGTTCTTTCTAACAGTGTTTAGTGTAATGGCTGGTCACCTGGACAACGTCCTAGCTGTGCATCGTCGGACCTTGTTCCAGTGGACCTGGTATTTTTAACCGTTACGGCCTCTGCTCGGTATAAATCCTTAACCGGAATTAGTGCGTTTCCTTTTAGTGGCTACTTGCGACTTTCTTGCGAGGATCGCCAAGCCAAAGGGTGAAACGGCTTTGTTTGAGCAGTCTCGTGCTGCCTAGCCACTATCAGCTCGTCTCGCTTTCGAGCTGCCAGCCGGAGCCGGTTCACTTTCCCTAGACCGGAAATAATAGTGTTTCGTTTTGGTGAGGCTTATCCGTGTTTCAGTGCTTGCTTGCCTCTCCTAATGAAACTGATGGCACCGCCAACTCGAAATTCGGCGGACGTGCCCTTAATTTGGTGCAACTGTTAGTTACCAGGGCAAGACCCTAGCGGTGCATCGTCGAATCTTTTCCCAGCTGACTTTGTATTTCCACAGTTGCAGCCAGACCCGAAGGTCACCCATGCCTATGGTCAAAGTGGTCGGACCCCCCTGAACATGGTACCTAATTTTTACTAAGTCCGAAAAGGTAATTAACAATTATGCACCAAGGCTTATAGCCATTCTCCATAGCTTAGTCGTAGGTTCGATTCCTATATTTTACAGGTTTAAGACCCCCCAAGGCCCCCTATGGGTATTTATGACGCCTCGAGCCCCACGTTGGGCGCCAATTTTGCGGCCGACGCCCCTCGCTGGATCCAATAACCTAGCTCAGAGTACCCGTCCACGAGAGACTCGGTGCAAAACAA
>JGI24159J19872_10010921_pt1 | contig 11913 bp, 9 predicted proteins | sample Ectturendosymbi4_FD_19872 | JGI IMG/M metagenome (IMG submission 19872) | reverse complement strand
CGTACCTGGATTTCGGCCTAAAACCAGCAGTTTTCAGTTGCCCTACCAACACCATAGCTCCTCTGCCGATTGCGCTAGAGAGCTGTTCAGTGGCTCAAACGCTCAAACGGCCGCGAAACCCCAGCAAGTCATCCAAAATATCAAAAGACTCGGACTGTAGCCTAGTTTCCAATAAAAACTTCAGCAAAATACTCCCATCTAACAGTTAGCGCTCAGGGCCAGGCAAAGTGAGCTAAGGTGGCCTAAAATTCCTCCACTTATGACATCACTCACAAAAAATCCGCACCCCCCAACCAAAAAAATTTTTTTCGAGTGCAGACTAGAAGACTTGCCGCGTCTTTTGAGACTTTTACTGGGTCTGTAGCGCTTACCGGACCGGAGAAATTCCCGCGCAAAGCCAGGTGCGTTTTGGTGTTTTTTTCTCCGAAATCCCCAAAAGCAGCCGGGTGCGAAAGTGTTAAATGTATTTTTCAATATATCATCCCACAAAGTTAAACAACCAATTTATTTACTTCGGGGTAGAATGTGTATGAATATGCTTCTGGGTTAACCTCAACACCTAAGGCTGAACTATTTTGCAGTTACAAACGCAGAAAATTTATAGGTCAAAATTAGTAAATTATAAAGTCAAAATTTCAAGTTTTAGGTCAAAAAATTGGTTTCCCTAGTGATAATCTATAAGAATTATGAAATAAACAAGCAGTGAGGAGCAGGCCTGCAAACACCTAATATTTTCAGGAGGACAAATGATTGTAACTTGTTGTACCTAACAAATAATTTTTTGGGGGGAATTGCCTGGTTTCCCTTCTGGTTATAGGCCTGGTGAGGATGCATTAGTACATATGTGCTGGCAATACTAGCAAGGAATAAACACCAAAACAACACACCAAGGAGTACTGCAATCCCTCATGTTGTGGAATTGCCTACTCAATTTTTTGTATCAAAAACAAATATTTGAACATTTTGAAAATAGTCAGCTCTTTGGTCAATTCTTTGTTCCATGGCAATACCAGCAGTTTTGAAAAAATAAGTCATATTTGAGGTGAAAATGTGATCTTGAAGGTCTGATGCCATGACTTATAAACAAACCTAAAATCCTCTTGTTTCATGTTTTGAATACTTCTCAAATAAATGTTTGACCAGTGGTTTTGGAAACATGCTTGACATGTTTTGGAGAAGTGATTTGACATAAAAACGCAATGAGGTCTGTGGCTGTAGTAATTACTTGTGATATTGTTTAACATGCCGGCAATTGAATGTAACTGTGTGTGGAGACTATGAACCTCTAAAATTAGTTGAAGCACAAGTTTCATACAACGCGCATTTGATGCCATTCTCAATTAATGCTTCTACATATATATGGATGTTTGCATGTCTGACGTGCTGCCCAGAAGCAGTTATCAGGTTTCAAGCAAACTTTGATCCAGGGGTCTCCAACACGCAGCATGCGAGCCACATGTGGCCATCTTGTGTAGCCTGCAATGCTTTTTGGGGTTTTGAAATAAGTAACATTTAAGTTGGTTTATTCACTAGTGTGTCAAATTGGTCAGCCAGCGAGTGAACAAGTTCCTTTTAAACAGAGGAAGAAATTATTTGCCTATTGCTCATGGTAACTTTCGCAGGAAATAAGATGTAAAAGCTGTTTTTAGTAAGTTCAGGTACCGCCATTGTTTAAGTGTCATAATGCGGTCCTCGGGTTCTGCATCTGGCGCTCAGAGAAATTTGAGTTTGGGACCTCTGCTTTAATATGTTAACTGATTATCTCGCCAGTCCATTGAATGCTACTGTTGGCAACTACATGAAGTGCAGCAATTACAGAAAACTTCTGATGACATTTGCAAACTTTTGTTGATGTTCCGTGGAAAAAATTAAAATATTTCATAGCTGCACATGCTCTGCTATTCCTCCATAAAAGCATGGTTTGAAGGGTCGATATTTCAACTGTGTTGATTTGCTTTTTTGATTACAAAGGTTGTAGAATTAAAAACAGATAGGTAATAATGGCGGTGTGTAATGGCCACATCCCGTAGAATTCAAGCTGTTGTGCTGCTTTATTCATTTTGATGCCTTTTCTTGTAAAATATTCTTTTTATGGAGAGATTATTTCAAAGATCTTTCAAACCCAGTCACTATTATACCAGCGAACCCACACGAATAAATGTGGGAGAGGAAAATACCATCATTGCAGCTGAAGTATCCCTTGCTGTCCTAACAGACGGCGTGCTCTGATATTCCATCCAAATTTTACGCCTATCTACGAACAATGCTAACCTTTGTAGAACTGCATTCGGAACTGGGGTTCGCTCGTTGTTCAATTCAAGAAAACCTGAAAACTCACAAAATCGTTATTATATTTACGGCCGCTCATCTCCGTTATCTAATGCCATTTTGAGCAGGAGTTCGGCCTTCTTTTTTCTTATAAGATCTTCGTGAGCGTGAAACGATTCTGTGCGCTTACTGGTTTTNTTTAATGTTTGGCAGATATCTACAGAAAGCAATCATGGGCCTGGATTTCGAGCAATATCGTATGGTGAAAGAAGCTCTTCATGAAAGGGCTAATCTTTTGAAAATAGCCCCCCATCTATCTGAGCCGCTACCGATCATGCTTCCTGTCTACAAGTATGTTCATTGCCACTGTACAAAATGACTGCTTCAACTTCAAGTATGTGGTGAACTAATTCCTGCCTCCGCGCTGTAGAGTTTTGCGTTCGTCAATATTTTCTGCTTCTTTTCTCTTATTAACAAAAGTGCATAAATGCAGTCCATAACGTACCCGTTTCTGATTCTTACTTGTTCATTTTGGTTGATTTCACCTGAGCAATGGTTACGTGGGATTTTTCGTTCCATGCACCTAAGCTGCCGATTGCCGCGGTTCTCTGTTTAAGTTGCTATAAAAATAAGAAACTGTTGAAACCTGGACAAAGAGATGCCAGCACCCATACAGTAAAAGTTATGGGCTTGTCCGTTCAGGAACTCCGCTTTGCCTGTTGACTCCGGGAGAACTAATAATAATTCAACCACAGGCAAGGCAAGTAACGATAAGCCTGAGTTGGCTTGATGGGCGTCGGTGATGCGTCCTGGCAAAATATCTAGTTGCTAATTTGCCGCGCCAGTGTTTCGCGCCGAAAACTCGTACATTTTCCCAGTTTCGTGGTTCCGAAATAAAACTCTCGCTCGAGAACGCTGCATAAGACTTGTACTGTTGCAAAGATTCAGTCTTTATCCACTGACGATGCAGCGCATGCCCGGGTTTTCGACCCCTGCCATTACCACACTAAGAGATGTACAAGCAATTCCATACCCGTTGCCCACAACACGAATTTCCTAGTTGCTGCTTGAGCATGTGGACAAGGGGCGGTATCGAAACCAGACTACTTAGATGTTTTATACATTGCGGCAAAAACTTGTTATAAAGTGGGTTTAGAATTGTCATGTAAGGTCGGAATAAGAATTGGACTAAACGTAATATTTTGAGGTGTTGTCATCAATAAAGTCCTTTTCCCACCAAATCAGTGCCACTCCGTGTTACGTCAGTCACAGCAGAACAGAGTCAGTATCCTTGGTTGTGAAAAGCACTGGCGTTGCCGGTCACCATTCATGGTTGTCTGGAAATGTGTCTTGCCTGAAGGTTTACCCTGAGTTTTGAAAGAAAATTATCAACTTGAAATGAGTCCTGGTAAGCTCGAAGTGGCCCCCGGTAGTCATCACTGTACAACTTTATGGCAATTGATTTTTGTTTTATTTGTCGCGCACTAAAACTCCAGTTGTGTATAGTACTGCATGTACAGTATATGCAGGCTTAAGTGTTGATGATGCTGCCGCACAGCCACCCGTGCTCTTTCAAGTAGACGTGTGAGAGCGTGATTGGATACATGTGTTGTGCAGATGGTGGCAGGTTCCCTATTATTGGGCGGGAATCAAGGCGTATGACTTGGTTGCCGGTAGCCAGTGCGTGAAGCCAAGCTACATGTTGTCGAAATCGAGCGCCCTGGAAAAGTTTCCAATGCTCAAGCGCGACAAGTTGAAAGCTGCCATCGTTTACTATGATGGTAATACGATTTTATCCATGCATATAGACATTTTCGAATCATGTTTTTCTGCTGATGCTTGAAAAAGCGAGGATGTGCCCTTGAAGTTATTTGGTGAATTTGCGACAAAGCGTGCTTGGAACTGTGTTTTTATATAAAAAAGTTATTTTGTGACAAATTACTGGGAGTTTTGCCGCACTGTATGTTAAGCAATGGTTGACAACTACTTCGGCTGCTGAACACTGCTCAAAGATTATTGTGTAAAACATAGCACTGCTTCAGTTTCGACTCGTCAGCACATTGCTCATAGCAGCAACAACTAACTTTGTCTGATGCAAATGGTGCTTCTGTTTGCTATGCGACTTAATGACGAGCACTCGAGCCGTTTGTTAAAGACTTTGTAGGTTCTTTGCTTAATTTGTCCAAAAACTATTGTAACCTCCTTGGACCCGTCGCTAGGCGCAGTATTTCTGTCATGCAGCACGAATATGATTGACATTTTGTTGAAGCTTGTGCAGTGATCTGCGTTGACGAATTGAAACAATTGTTTTTCTCAGCGTCTAGTGGTACAATGTCATTTAAACCATTTCTTTTTGCTTTATTGTTTCTTACTGCATGCATGAATTTCTATATATTAATGTGAGGGGTGGGGCTTGTTTTGAATTTTGTGGGAATTCGAAGTGTCGTGGTCTGGAGACATTATCGTGCTCGTTGCTATGGTGCCGGTTGCAACTTGTGTCTTCTTTTCACTATTTCTTCGCCCCATGTTTGTTGTTGGTGCAGAAGAACCGCTTTTACTTGCTCGTTTTTGTCATATGCGAAAGGACTTTGCTTATTGCGAAGGTCAACACAATGACGCTCGCATGAACCTGGCCATCGCACTCACCGCCACCAAGCAAGGCGCTTGCATTGCGAACCACACTGAAGTTATCAAGCTGTTAAAGAAGGTTGATGAGCATACTGGCAAAGAACGGGTGTGTGGGGCCACAGTTCGGGACAACATGTCTGGTGAGCCTGGTGACGTAACAGACTAGTTTTATGTTGTAAGAGCTCAATTTTTTTCACAAGATGGCGCAAGCCTGCTTTGAAGAAGCATGTCAATTCCAGTGTACGACCATGTCGCACCTGGTGTATAAGTTATCAAACAACAGAAAAAAACACTGGTTTAAGATCTTTGATGAAAGCAGCTTTGCCTTCTGCCTTGCGCAACAATCAGCTTTGATCGTTGGTTATGTTGCGGTGCAGGCAGAGTCTTTGACGTCCGAGCAAAGTGCGTCATCAACGCCACCGGACCTTTCACCGATAACATACGGAAGATGAACGACGAGGGTTCGGCCAAGATTTGCCAGCCCAGTGCCGGCGTACACATCATGCTGCCGGGTTATTACAGGTGCTTACCGCAGATCAACTGGGTTGTTTGAAAATGAAAGTAGCATGCTCGCCGCAATGCGGTTTTTGTTTTTCAGCCCAGACAGCATGGGCCTCTTGGACCCAGCCACCTCGGATGGCCGGGTTATTTTCTTCCTCCCATGGGCCGGTTTGACCATAGCTGGAACCACAGACAGCCCCACTGAGGTCACGCATCAGCCGGCGCCTCGCGAACAGGACATTCAGTTTATTTTGAAAGAAATCAAGAACTACCTCAGTCCTGAAGTTCACGGTAGTATGGTGTTCAACTTGCTTCAGTCCAGTTGCTGCTTGAGTCGCCCCAGTTGTTTTGCAGCAGTGCTTTAACTTACAGTGCGAAGGGGCGACGTGCAAGCAGCATGGAGCGGAATCCGACCTCTGGTAACTGACCCTAACTCGAAAGATACTCAATCAATTTCGCGGAACCATGTGGTTGAAGTCAGCGAGTCGGGGCTCGTCACCATTGCAGGTACGTAGTTGGTTGGGTTGCCTCTGTTTTCATTTTCCTTCTCGCTTATCAGCGTTGAAAGTTCGTGCAACAGTGGCTTGGTTTTTTAACCGCATAGTGTTGTCATGTTTTGGAGCAAAAACGTACACAGGTGAAGTTATTTCCCTGCACGGTCGCAGCGGCCGACCATGTCGACTGCTGCGAACCTTCGTGGTAAGTGTTTGGAGCAGAAGTTCGTCGCATCGACGACACCTTCGTCGCATCGACTCTGACCTTTGGTGTCAACAAATCTGTTCATCTTTTGTCAGAAATCAAGGACGCGTTCAAGCTAAGGCTTGACCAGGAATACAGTTCATACCGAAACATGCGAACTACCGGTTTTTAACGTTCACAAACAACGATGTCATTTTTAGCAGCATCAGTTTGCAACTCGTGCAAATGCACCGGTGGCTTCCTGCAATTGTAAGCGCGTCATGCTCGGCTGGTGTTCGACTTACGTCAGCGCAAGATATTCCTCGTTCCTTGGTAATTACTCACCCCATGACTGCCCTGTGCGCCCGGTTCATATAAACGCACGGGCTACAGCTGCAAGCAAAGGTACCTTGGGACGTGCAGAAGTCTTGATGGCTACTTGCAGGGTTGGTTGAAGACGGGTGTCGAACATTTTGTGCAGATACTTTTGCCGCTTGCAAAGATTTTCTGCTGCTGTGAAATGAACAGCTGGCTTTCATACCTGACCTGTATTGCACAGTTTTTCCAGAAAATTCTGCAAAAGTGTCTTTAGCTCCAGCTAGTATCTACTCTCTGTTTTGACTCGACTCCAAAAAGCACCCAGATAATTTGTGGTTCACTATCTTCTGTCAACTAATATCAATACGTAGTTAAGTGTGAAGCTTTGTAGGAAATATGCCGAAAGATCTAAATCATACAATTATTTCCTGTCCCATCCCATGGGATTCCCTCAAAACTTGTTAAAGAGAGTACACTACATCACGTGCATGTCTAATGCCTAGACTAGAGTCCAGACTCTTGAGAGCCGTGGACAAGGTACCTCAAACAGCCCAATTAGGGAGGCCAATGAATATTGGGTGACTTTTTTCAGTTGTCAAGTAAAAAGTGCCCAACGACCATAGTTTCGGGCGCCTCATATCACTATGCCATGGCATTGAGCATATACAAGTAATACTTGCTGGTAGTGTTTCCAATTCGGGGCAAAATTTTAAAACCCAGGTTTCGGGTAGCTGAGAAAAGGAACCCGGGAAAACCCGTTTTTTTTCGGGTTTTGAAATAGAATGCGAGTTTGAGCGGTAAAAACTCAATATCATTTGGAAATTACAATTGTTGGTCTCTGCGCAAATTAGCGAATTATTGATTAAGTTAAGCACAGTTTTTCAATGATGTTCATAATACTGACGCATGACAATCAAAGTACACTTTCATCATTAGTCTGTTTCTGAGTTTTGTGNCAAATAGCTAGTTGCTGAANAAGCCCTCTCTGTTTCCACTGATTTGGGCTTGATTGTAATCAGGGTTTTTTTAAAGGAGAGTGTTAGGGACCCGGTATGGACCTGTAGGGACCCGATTTCTCTGTTCTAGGGACCCGATTTTCTCTGATTCTAGAGACCCGGTGATAATTTTCGCTGATTCTAGGGACCCGATTTTCAATTCTAGGGATCCGAATCGGGTCCGGGTCCCTAAAACGCCTTATAAAAACCTGTTGTAATTTGGGCATGGAACAGTTTTTCAAGGATATTTTTGACCTCTTCTTTGTAGCCTCAAAAAGACTCATTTCCTTTTTCACAATTTGTGATCGGATCTCTTCCTGTGCCAGAATAGTTTTGTGGTTTTCACCCTCATGGATTCTGCTTTGGTTTAAAACGGTTGATCAAACTTTCGGTGCTTGAACCACCTCCTTTTGTATAACAGAGCACAAATTGCACTTTGGTGTTGGTTGAGCCTTGTTGTTTAAGGAATGGCTCTAAGCTTCTGATTTTCTTTGATTAGTAACGTCTTAACTGAATGTCTATGGTTAAAAATCCACTTATAGTCGCTTCTGAAGGAAAGCCAAATATTTTGTGGAAAGTTGTTGCAAACTGAAAAGAAACAAATCGATTTTGCACCTTTGAAGAACTACCTCACGTGGTAGTTATTTTAATGAGGTCAGCGAAAAGACTAAAGTTCGCGTAGACACCTGTTATGTGCAAAATAACGTCACGATCCGTCTAAATAGGTCAAGTGAACGAAATATAAGCGGACCAACAACGAACATACGATGGTCACCGAGCAAAACCCGCACCTCGTGCCTCATGATCATAGGTGAAAGTTCAAACGTGCTAATTTGGCCGTTACACGCACCAAACTGGAACTTCATTGTTATCAGAATTACTAACAATTGAATGCAACAGCAATTCCATTTTTTTAATTACCCGGGTTTGGTAGTTGAAAAAAAAAACGGGTTTCGAGTCGTAGAAAATAGCCAAAAAAAACTGGTTTCGGGAAAACCCGGGTTGGAAACATTACTTGCTGGGCTGTGACGTGTGAGCACACAATAATACACTGTGACGTGTGAGCACACAATAATACACTGTGACGTGTGAGCACACAATAATACACTGTTTCTCAATCTTTTGAATCACGCAGCCCAGCTAACTTCATGGCGGAATTTGCGTGGCCCACTACCTTGTCAACAGATAGGTTATGCTCTTCTATGTACTGTATATAAAGCTCAAACAAGCGCACACTTTGTAAAGTGGCGAATTTATTCCTGTATGCAATTCAGGGAGAATCTTGCTGCTAAACGCAATCAATGTGTTCCGACACTGCAGTGATTAGATTAGATGTATGGATAACTGCATTCTAACATATTTGTTCTAACACCGTGGCACACCACTGGGCTATGGCCCATAGGTTGAGGACACTGCACAGCTTATGAAAGTTCCTGCTATATGACGTAAAATCACAAACGACGGGACATAGACAATTTTCAAGTCCACTGTTCAATCTCATCCCGTGGGTCAAATCCCATTCCCATGGCAAACCTGTGGGTTTATACTGCTGCAAATTGTAGTCGGTACTATGCATAGGTGACTTGGATTTTACAGTGTTTTCAAATGGGAAATAAAATGCTCTGAAACAAAAGTCTCAACGCAGTGTCAATGTGAGGTTCGTTGAGCTGTGGAACTCAGCTAATCGTTTATTTCCTCACCTCATATCCGGCAGCTGGCCAAACTAAGTCTAAACAAGCGACGAAAAGCGCTTTGTGACCAAACAACCGGAGCACTCGTGTTGTTCGCCTCACATAGCAACGGACTGCGGAAGGTAGAGGTCAACGTCAAAATAAACTAAAGTTCCCGCTTAAACCACAGTTGAAATGAATGCTACCAATGCACCTCTGCACTGCCCCCACACCTTGATCACGCGTCGTAGCGGTGATCGTCATAATCGCGCTTCTTCGTCTTAAACACGCGCATTATTATCATGATCGCTAAACGATACGGTCCACTGCTCCGCGCCGCACAAAGAATTAAAGCTTGTCATCCATCATCGAGGCGTTTTTGTCCTGCTCTGATGTTTTACGTTATAGCTGAACATTTGACAAGATCGCGCGGGCTCGTTTTACCCGACACTGTACGTTCTGTTACAACTGACTTAATTTTATCAATTACCTGATGAAGCCCATAACCTACCTGCGATAAAATTGCGCACTCCGTTGACAAAGCGACTTTCTACAAGTTGGTCGCATCTTGTTCTGAATTACGACGTCACGTGAACGGTTTGTGATTTTGTTTAAGTTTATTATTTGTGATCATCTTATTCGAGTACCCTTGTGATATGGGCCATGAGTCGGCGCAAAATAAATATTACTATTATTTGTAATTGCCTTAGTAGCAGTTGATACGCATATAGGTTATTTTGAAAATACTGTTCCATTTTTATAGTAGCGTGATTTCATGACAATTGTGTGAAACTTCATTGATAACAGCGTCGTTACCCTTCAGTGCGGTGATTGCTATGCATGCATGCGCACCAATCCGGGTTTGAATGGTCGAGGCACGTGATCTTGAAATGCTCTCTCCTGGCTCAAGGTAGCGTGATCACACCTCTGCTGGACTACTTACAACTGACAAGTTGTTGACAGCACTGATGCGCTTAAGGTGGCAAGTGGACAACCTACAGGTCGATGGCCATCGATGCAGTCGACGCAGCTGTCAAGCATTGCAACCTGAAGCCTTCCAGCCCGAGCGGTACAGACGGTATGTTGCTGGATGGCGGGTATCAATGGTCTCCCAACTACTTCATCAAACTGGCCCAAGACTATGGTGAGAGCCGACCCGCATTGAGTTTGTATCATGTTTAACGTCTGGCCAGGGGTGTAGTGGGGTGGGAACGGCGTTCCCACACCTTTTACATTAGTAACGTTACTTGAAGATTTAGATTTTTCATTTCAGTTTCTGCGTGCAGCGCCTGGAGCAGCACACATGAGTAAATGGCAAGTTATGTCGTGTATAGCACCGTAGCATGGTTGTGTAATAACTGTTTGTAACATCAACAATGCTGTACGCATATCCCGTGCTTCATTTGATTGTTTGCATTCGTCGCAACTCTGCAATCTTAAACGGTTCACGTTTTCAGGCTGTTGCGGAGTGTGTTACAGCTTTTCTGAGTAGATCGCTGGAACTAAAGGAGTATTTTGCGTGTGAGGGCATCTGAGCGATGTTTGGTGTTAGAGTTCGGCCTTAACCTAAATCAGGGGTCTACTGGAGTGGGAACGGCGTTCCCACACCTTTTTTCAGCACTACACCCCCTGCACCTGACCAAACAAAGCTTCAACTTATACCAGGAACGGCCGCAATGACCGTGCTTGCATTCTTCAAACCACCCTGCGCTGGTGACGTTGCAGGAGGTTTTGATGCGTGACTTGTTCCAGTTCGTGGCTTCCTTTATCACTCTTCGCTGACGTCAGACAGTTTTTTTGTAAGTCAAAGTAGCTTTGATCCAGGTTTGGAGACTGACGTGGCGAAGCACCTCTCCCAGACCTACGGCGACCAATCGGAGCAGGTGGCCAAGATGGCCAAAGTGACCGGGAAACGGTACCCGGTGGTGGGGAAACGCTTGGTCGAAGAGTTCCCTTACATCGAAGCGGAGGTACCGGCGCTCCATTTTATTTGTTGCGTAACAAACGACTCGGTAAGATTTACGTCCAGAGATCAAAATCGATCTGATCTCTCCATTAATATTTGTCGTCGATTTTTACAATACTGTTTTATAAAAAGTATCTTTAACGTAAGGTAACCCACGGTTAGCGACAGTATTGCTTCGTATAGTAGTGGTGTGCTTTCAGCAAAAGACGTTATTTTTACTGTCTGGCTGCGTGAATGAGACCAAAGCTTTTACATGAAAAACAATGTATTTTACTCGTTTTTTTCGGAATTTGTTGCAAACGACAGATGATAGTTGGGTGAACAGGGTATTTCTTCCAGCAACACGAAGTGCTGCAGTTTTTATCTAAATGCCAGATTGCCGATGAAAGTATCGGGCGTGTCAGTGAGTTCAGAGGCTACGACCTCGGCGCAAGGTTGCGCCAGCGCCTAATCTCGTTCAGTAAACCCAGTTAGTCTGAGCTGTGGAAATAACAAACAAAACTCTTATCTGTCTCAGCTCTCAGCCGCAACTCTGTCTAAACCTGAACCGCTGTGCTGTCCACACTTCGTGGAAGAATAATGGCGATCAAATCAAACGAACATACAGAGAACGCAGGTTACGAGTCAAGCACGGACCTCGGTCAACAAGCACGAAATCCGCTGCTAGGCAACTGGGAGGGGGAAAATTCAAGCACACACAACGTAGCGGAGGCAACGTAGATAGCACTGTTATCAATCATATTCGTTCGTGTTAGTTCTGCGTTTCTTTTAAAAACAATTTATTTAGTTATTCCAAGCATGGAGTTCACTGATCTAAATAAATTATTGAAGCAACCGACCCCGAAATGTTTGAGACGCTCGTTGGTGTACAATGTTATTCGCAAAAAAA